>Ga0256830_1000249_pt1 | contig 47079 bp, 43 predicted proteins | sample 128326metaG_FD_190537 | JGI IMG/M metagenome (GOLD analysis project Ga0256830, IMG submission 190537) | Hydrothermal vent microbial communities from Lau Basin, Pacific Ocean - 128-326 | ecosystem: Environmental > Aquatic > Marine > Hydrothermal vents | place: Pacific Ocean: Lau Basin | collected...
TATTTTATCGCGAAAACTCCGCAGGACTTTCACTTGAGGCGAGAAGTAAGAGCCATACGCTGCGGTGGCAATAAAGCAGTTTTCTCGTTTTACAAAAGTATCTAAGCTTGCTCGATTGTTGTTAGTGTTGGAATCAAACTCTGATGCGCTGATTGTAGCGACCATTCGAATGGTCCTGTCTGCAAGTAATGCCCTTGGTTGTGAAATGATAGAGATGACTGCCGAATCTCCAGGATTGATTCGGTCAACTTTGCAGGAAATATCTATTGGAGTTGGTTCGCAGCTGATTCCTGCGGTGGGATTTATTTCAAGAAAGGTAATGCCGCCAGGTCGGCGTGTGCCTTGTTCGTTGATTTCGACTTCTCCTTGGACATGGATTGTCAAACAGGTGGCATATAAACCGGAGTTTTCGTTATCACCAATGCTATTATTGCGTATTGTTAAAGTATATATGTTTTTATCGCCAACTGTTAACTGCGGTACGCTTGCGGAGAGAGAGATTCCGAGATCTACATCAACCGTAGTTGGAGTCAATAAAAAAAAATTTTCTAGCGCGTTTTCTGTTCCGCTTGCAATGATTTTATTGGGTGCGCTTGATTGCGAAAGTCTTTCAGCATTGGTTAATAATAGTGAGGTTTCAGTTTGTGGGTTGGCGAGTAACCCATTAAGGTCTTGTGGTCCGCACTCGGGAGAGAAGAACATTGCTCGAAAGTTGTTGTTATTTGTTCTCCAACTGCCGATTATTTCGTTGGGCCTTAAATCCATTAGACGACCATAACCGTCTTTGTTTACCGAGGCGGCGACCGAGCTTTTAACGGAAGCCTTGGTGTTCTCAGTCGCAGTCTTAAGTGCCCAAATAATGGGTATTGGATTGCCATTAGCGTCGTTATGCCAGCCGGTGATATTTTTGGCAGAAATATTTGTAATGGCATAATCGGTGTTTATCGAAGCATTTGTTGTAGAGTCCAATAGCTCAATGGGTGGTGCGAACTCGGTAGGTAAAACAGAGGGCCAGACATAGGGCTTAAATCCATTCGCTGAGGCGGTACAATTCGAGTTTTCACAGATCTCACCTACTATAATATTTAAGTTTTTTGAGATAAATAAAGTACGTGCAATACGGCTTTTAGGTGGGCTGTTTTCTGTGGTGGTAGCGCCTATATCTATAACGATATAGTCAGTTTCAAACACTGTTTCGCTCGCATCCTCGTTCTCGATTTCTTGTTTTAACCAAACGATTGCGCGCTCAGTATTATCATGTCGAAAAGATGTGCCGTTAATATATTGATTATTATTAACACCTAATGCGATGCTGCCGGTATCACATTCGAGAATTATTCCGTTCCTATCGCTATTAATATCGAATGACGAGTTGTCGCAATTATTAGTGCTAAGAGCGTGATCGATTAATGCTTGGGCGTTGTCCTCGTTGTAACATTCGGGAAAATCTAAGTCGGATATAGGTACTAGACCACCAATGCAGCGGTTAACAGTTCGGGTAAACGGAGGCAGTGGGTTTGCTCTGTAGCCGCTGTTACCTTGAACCCAATAGATGCCTTGCTTTAAGGTGGTTGTATCATCTTCGTACCAGCCCACAATTATTTCGCCTTCTGAGTCTTGGTCGGAATCATTGATATCTGTCGCTGTGATGGACAAAGGCGTAGGTGTTTCGGTTAGAGCGGGCAATATTATAATATTACTTTCAGTGTAATTTTCTGGGTCGTCTTCATCTGCGGGCCAGATGATAGCGTCACCATTTGCAGATTTTCCGACAATTTTACCTTGATTGTTTATGGCGTTCGCCTCTAGTAAATTAAGAGTTTTTACTGAGTAACGTGCAGCCAGCAGGCTGGTTGAGTTAATAAGAAAAAATGTGAAGATTAGAAAATAAAAATAGCGTTTCATTGAGTGTATGGTTTCCAGTCGTTAATATTAGTCGCTTACACGACTTTTGACATATGTTAGGTTTATGGGCGGCATGATAAGTTCCTGGTAGTTTATAAAATATTTAATAATATTCGTAATTTATATCAAGTTAAACAATAAAATTGATGATTTGTGATGAGGATCACGGAATCAGGCTTGTTCGCAGTAGGTCAGTCTGTTCTCGGATGAGCTCCAGGAGCCTGTCCGAGAACAGCGATCGTCACGAGGGCAAGCCATTTTGAGTCTGATTTTTCGACTCAATGAGGCTAATATTGAGCATATTTAACGAATTTAATCGGAAAATCGGGCCACAATGGATTGTTCGCAGTAGGTCAGTTTGTTCTCGGACAGGCTCCTAGTTGGAGTGAATAGAGAGCCACGTTCGTATTTTTTTTACCGCTTCACTAGTCGGTGTTTGTAGGTCGTAGTCGCTATTGCTTAGGGTGATTTGGCGATACCCTAGATTTCCCGTTTTGTTAAATGCTAACTCTGCAACTTTTGAGGTAAGTGTTTGTTTTGTTTGTTGTTTGTTAATGCCCGCAAGATGTGCGCTATTGGCACGTTGGTTAGCTGCCGCTGCGGCTAAAGAATTGCTCAGGCGGCCGTGAATATCTAATAATGGGATTTGAATGAGTTCTAAATTTTTGTTGATATCAGGCCAGTGAGACGATAATGCTTGGTGGCGGAAACTGATTCCCACAAATGCTGATATTTGCTGACTAGAAGTATTATGCGTGCTGAGATATAAGGCTGCTATATTTGCGGAATGGCCATGCGCGAGAAGCACAATGTTTTCTGTGTTTATGGATGTGTAGTAATCAATGGCAGCATTTATACGCTGAGTGATTTCTTTCGGTAAGTCTATAAAAAAGACTGAATCTTGATTGTGAGAACTCGTTGGAGGTTGTAATGTAAGAACTTGCCAGCCATTTTGGGTGAGTTCTGTCCGCAGAGGACGAATTAATGATGGCCAGTCTACATGCAAATTAATATTTGGGAGTATAATAACCCCTCCTTTTAGAGGGTGTGATATGTTAGGCTCATAGAGTGAAAATGACCTTCTATTGTTATCGGTTTCCAGCCACAAATGTTTGCTTTTATTTATAAATGGCAGAATGCTATCAGTCATTTCCTTTTCCTGCCATAGGTCATATGCATTGGTGCTGCCAGGGAATAGCGAAAAAAATAGCACAATAATGAGGCCCAGTTTTTCGAGTTTTTGCGTCATTGTGTTTCCCTGGTGTATGCCGGTAAATTAGTTCGTAACAGCGATTTTTCTAAAGCAAGGTTGTGGTTTTGTGTAAGGATCTTTAATATGCGTCCTTTTTTCGCAGGTCAGTCTGTTCTCAGGCAGCCTCCTAGTTTTAATTGCTGTTATTTTTGACACTGTTCATTGAAAAGAGGCCAAAGTCATGCCAAATTACCTGATAGCTCCATCAATTCTTTCTGCAGATTTTGCACGCCTAGGCGAAGAAGTCGACAATGTATTGGCTTGTGGCGCGGATATTGTCCATTTTGATGTAATGGATAATCACTACGTTCCAAATTTGACGATTGGTCCGCTAGTTTGTGAAGCGCTAAGAAAGCATGGGGTTACAGCAGATATCGATGTACATCTAATGGTGAAGCCCGTAGATCGCATTATTCCGGATTTTGCTAAAGCCGGTGCTAGCTACATCACTTTTCATCCTGAGGCTTCCGAACACGTTGATCGTAGCTTGCAATTGATTCAAAACGAAGGTTGCAAATCAGGACTGGTGTTTAATCCTGCTACGCCATTAGACGTGCTCAATTATGTTATTGATAAGGTTGATATGGTGTTGCTAATGTCCGTCAACCCCGGTTTTGGTGGCCAAAGCTTTATACCCTCAACCTTGGATAAGCTCAGGCAGGCGCGCAAAATTATCGATGAGTCTGGGCGTAATATTCGTTTGGAAATTGATGGTGGTGTTAAGGTGGATAATATTCGAGAAATCGCTGAAGCAGGTGCTGATACTTTTGTGGCCGGTTCTGCAATATTTAATACCAGTGATTATCGTGCAACTATTGACGCAATGCGTGCTGAATTGGCAAAAGCCTAAAGTCTCTATTAGCTTCCGCTAGATATAACAATGAGAGGGAGAGCGGGTCTTCGTTTTACGGAGGGCGTTTGCTCGCACTGTAGGATGATTTTTTTATTTCTTACTCTTTTAGTTTTTGCTGTGCTCTTGCAGGGTTGTAGTTTAAATCCTATTGAAAATAATTTTTCTCATTTGCGCTGGCCGGAGCCACCGGCTAAAGCTCGAGTAAGCTATCAAGGATTTATTCGTTCGTCAGCTGATCTGAAATTGGAGCGGCCGAATGAATGGATGGAAATGTTGACGGGGATTTCTGCTAGCGATAAAACAGCTCGCGTCTTTGCTAAGCCTTATGATGTGGCTGCTAAAAAAGGCTATGTGATTCTTTCAGATACGCGCAAGAAAACAGTTCATGTTTTTGATTTTTTTCGAAAAAAAATATTTCCTATTGGTTGGCGAAATGAAGGTCGGTTGGTTTTTCCGTTAGGTGTGGCAATCGATGATCAGTTACAATTTTTTGTAGCGGACTCAGCTAGTCAGCGAGTGGTTGTTTATGATAAGCAAGGACATTTTCTAAGAGTGATTGGTGAAGGGGCAGAGTTCTCTCATTTAATTGATGTGGCAGTGCAGCCTAAAACGAATAAGGTCTTTTTATTAGATCGAGGTGGGATTGACTCGACAGCTCATCGTATCGCTATTTTTTCTAAAGAAGGTGTGTTTGAAAGATATTTAGGAGAGCGTGGCCATCGTAAGGGGCTTTTTAACCACCCTAATCAACTGGCGTTTTCGCGTAAAGGAGATCTTTATGTGCTCGATGCTGGCAATTTTAGAGTTCAGGTTTTTAGTCCTGATCTACAATTGTTGCGAGTTTGGGGGCAGCAGGGTGATCGCTACGGAGATCTTGCGCGGCCTCGAGGTTTAGCGGTTAGTGACAATGATATCATTTTGGTTTCTGATGCGGCGTTTCAAAAGTTGTTGTTATTTGATGCGCAAGGTCGGTTGTTATTAAATGTTGGCAATCCTGGTGCAAATAAAGTGGGATTATTTGCGTTGCCTGGGGGGGTTGCAATTGATGAGAAAAACAACATTTTTTTTATTGATCAAGTTTTGGGCAGGGTCGAGGTGTTGAAATTACTCACTGATGCAAGTGATTGAGAAGGTAGATACAAAATTCATTATTTGCATTTCTTGGATTGTGCTGGAATGGCGTTTTGGTCTTGCCAACCATTAGTTTGTCGTCTAGAGTACAGTCTCTTGTTATACCCATAAATTTTTCAGTGGGTCAAGCAATCGAATTCTGAATAGGTAGTCGATTAATCAATAATCACGAATGAGAGAGCATTCGTGAATGGGGATTTTAAAATCAATATAGATTGCCAAGGGGGAGGAATGAGAGAAAGCCATTTTGGTTTTTCTGGGTTAGTCTGGCTCACTGCGATTTTCGCAAGTATGTTTGGTATGAGTCCTGTGATGGCAGGTATTGCCGAATCCGTACACAACTTGGGCGTTACGGGTGCAGGGCCTAGTGCAAACGGTGGTAATAGAAATCAATTTACCGGTACTGCCGAAATATGTGTGTTCTGCCATACTCCTCATGGCGGTGACGCTAGTGCAGCCGTTCCATTGTGGAATAGACAATTAAATAATCCCGCGAATTATTCGACCTATGATCAGCTGGGAACATCTACTTTGGACGCGCAGGTCGCGGTAAACGTTGGTTCTGTGTCAATTGGTTGTTTATCTTGTCACGATGGCACGATGGCTATTGATAGCATGATTAATGAGCCTGGTTCGGGTGCGGATAATCCAGGTTTTAGCGCGGGCGTATGGTCTGGTGATGACATATTTGGTGCCGAGGATGGTCGTTTACGATCTGATATCGTGCAAAATTTAGGAGAGGATTTAACCAACGACCACCCGATAGGAATGCAATATGGAGGTGGTGGAATATCGGCTTCAGCGCCGATTTTAGCTCAAGGGGATACCCGGGATGCTGATTTTGCACCCGTGCAGTTTAAAATTAAAGACGGTAGATATCTTTGGTGGGTCGATAGAGATTGGCGCATCGGTGGTGATGGCGAAAGAACAAAACAAGATGTTATCCTGTATACACGTGACGCGAGTAATGGTTACTCTGGTCAGGCAGAACAAGAGCCTTTTGTCGAGTGTGGGAGTTGTCATGATCCACATGAAACAGTGAACCCCACATTCCTGCGCATAAGTAATACCGAAACCCCTAGTGGTTTGTGTTTGACCTGTCATGTTAAGTAGAGACCTTTGCGCGATCCCCGTCTTTCGTTTTAGCGGCGTTCATCCATAGGGGGCAGCTGAGGAATAATGATCTCAATAATGCGTTTAAGTCTGAGCTTACGTCTTTTTTTGGGCATTTTGATTTTTAGCGTGTTCTTCCCTGTGTATTCTTCTACTGCGGCGGAAGTTGGCTTAGAAGAAGCTAAGAAACAAGAATCAAGCTTCAATGCGAATGTGAAAGGCCACGACTACTACGCGATGGTTGATGGCGAAAAGATTTCAGTGCAGGCATTTCAAGCAGCATTTCAAGCAGGAGCGCGAAAACGTTTTTACCATGGAAAAATACCCGAGGAGGAATTAAGTGCTTTTCGTAAGGAAGTATCTGATACTTTGATTGATCGTGTGTTGTTGGTAAAGGAAGCGAAGAGACGCGGAATTAAAGCGGATAAAAATTCGGTAGATGAGCAACTAAAACAATATGAAAAACGTTACTCGACCAGCAAAGACTGGAATAAATTTAAGGATCAGATATTAGCAGGATTGAGAGCTGCGATTGAAGAGGAAAATATGCTTCAGCAGTTACAAGACAGTGTTCGTTCAGTACCCGAGCCGCGGTCGCATGAAGTAGAGAATTACTACAATACGCATAACGAGTTATTTATCACGCCCGAGCGTAAACGGGTGTCGTTGATTTTGTTAAAGGTTGCTCCTTCATCGACGGGTGATGTGTGGCAGGCAGCGCATGAAGAGGCGCAGCGTATAGTGGACAAACTGCGTAACGGGGGTGATTTTGCTGAGTTAGCAAGAATTCATTCGGGCGATGAAACGGCTATGCGAGGTGGGGATATGGGCTTTTTACATCAAGGAATGTTGGCCCCAATTGCTGAAAATGTTTTGCATAACATGCAAGAGGCGGATATTTCAGACCCAGTGTCGTTGTTAAAAGGCGTGGCCATTTTTAAATTAGAAGAAAAACAAGCTAATGTTTTAAATAAATATGCCCAGGTAAAAGAGCGGGCTAAACAATTGTTGATGAGAGAATTAGCGAATACGGCAAGCGAAGAATTGCTTTTGAATCTTCGTCAGAATGCTGAGATTAAATTAAATGTCGCAAACTTATAAAGTGGTCATTAAATAATATTAAGAAGTAACTGTATCGCTGATTACTGGGTGCGCAGATTTAATACATGAAAATTATTTTCAAATAAGGGGGAGGAATGAGGCTTGGGGAGGCTTTGGTTTTCAAGTGGGTATTAGTGGATCAAATTAGTGTAATAGGAATTTGATACCTTATATGCTGCACTTTAGATCCTGCTCTGCTTTGTTGCTTTTGCTGATGCTATGTAGTGTAGCTTTGGTGCATGCATCACAAAAAACGCCATTGCGATTGTATGGGAATTTAGGCTATTACTATACCTATACAAAAGCTGATTCTGGTGTCGAAGGTGAAACCGTAAATTATATCGGCTCACTGAATGCTTCGAGCTTTTTATGGCGTCCTTGGTTGGCAACTTTGGATATGGGTGGGACAATAAGCGCCACTAACGCCTCTGCGCAGTCGGGGGCAAGCCAAGAAGCAGAATTTTTATCTTCCAGAATACGTCTTAATTTTCTTCCTCGCAGTCGTGTCCCGCTAAATATCACGTATTATTCAAGCAATAATCTAGAGCTTAGTGATGTCTCAAATATTTTTGGTTTTGCGGGGAATTATCGCACTCGTTTTTTAGGTGTTAGGCAGAATTTTATTTCTCGCGGCGGTAATCGTGGAGACGTTTGGTATAACCAGCGTGTTCGAACCACTGATGATTTAGGTGATTTGAGCGATGAAACCTTAGGTTTTAATATAAAAGCAAGAACATCGAAGCAAAATTTTTATACGCGTGGCTCTTATCAAACACGAGATTCATCATTAATAGAGAATAAAACAACGAATGGTGCGATATCTCTTATGCATCAATATATCCCGAATAGGGATTTTTATGTGAAATCACTCACAAGTTATACTCAAGTAGATAATAAGAACGTTAATACCGGTGATTTAGTGAATAATGGTCCGTTTGTCTCTAGGGCTCAAACGGCTGTGGAGCAATTCAGTAGTTTTTTTTATTGGCGGCCTGTTTATAAGCCTTATACTTTAACGGGTGCGGTTCGCGTGCATCAACGAGATCAGGATAGTCAATCGGATGCCTTGGATACAAAGCAACTAGGGGCAAACGGTAATATTTCTGGAAATTATCAAGTAACTAGACGTTTTCGTTTTACAGGTTCGATTAGTGGCTCATTGTTAGAAAGGTCTGGTTTTACAAATGTTGTTGGCAGTAATCAAAATTTACTGGCATTGTATCAAGGGGATCGTATTTTTTATCGTGGATTGAGCTATAGTTGGTATGCAAATGGAGGTGTTGGAAATAAAGTTGCTGCCCAATTTGAGGATACAACGCTCACCCAAAATTTTAGTCTTGGTGCCGGACACAATATACACAAGCGCTGGGTGACAGGTAATCGATCCAGGCTTCGAGCGAATGCAGGGCAGTCCGTCCGGGAGTATTTTGCGACCAGAGATAATGGTTCTGTTTTAAGTCTATCGCATACTGCGAGCTTGACATATAGTGAACAGTTGAATCGAGGATCTTCGTACGCTCAAATTACGCTCATGGAAGCTCGCAGTCTTGGTGATGATCTGGAAACACAATTGGTTAACTTGCAACTCTCGCGCAGCTTGCCGGTTAATCGCTTGAGTTCATGGACAGGTAATCTTTCCGCGCAAAGCACTCGGAGAATTACCGCGCAAACCGTTGATGAAGCTTTTTTTCAAGGGTTTTTAACGACAACATCGGGAAGAATAGGCTATAAACATTCGCGGATGTTTGGTATATATAAGCTAAAATTTGCGTCTAGAGTCGATTTGTCCGGAACACAAAATCGCTCGGGTGGAGATAGAAAGCAGCTAGACTGGGAGACCCGTTTTGGTTATGGTATCGGTAAATTAAATACGGCGTTAATTTTACGGTGGCTTGAGAGTGATTCAGGTCTCGGTACTCAGTCCGTGATATTTCAATTGAATAGAAGTTTTTAATTATGGGGGGAGTTCTGTAATATCATTGCAGAATAGGTATGTTTTTAAAAGTGTTTAGGGTGGGTGCCAGGTTTAATCTATAGTTATGCTTGTTAATATGCTCAATCAGCAAGGTGTGAGGAAGGCGAATAGTGGACTATTTAACTGACGAACAATCGAGATGAACAGAGATAGATTGGCGATCAAAAAAATATAGATTTGTTGTGAATACCGCCCTTTAAGTAATAATAAACGGAGAACTGTAGTTATGAAAGCCAAAACAGAGCGTACAGCGATGTGGAAATTTACCCTGTTTGGGGTATTGGCATGGATGGGTGTGTTAGTTGCACCTGAGCCTGCTCAGGCAGAGTATGCTGATGTAGTAATGAATAACTATGCGGATGCTGCAGGTATGCGACCAGTTGTTTTCCCGCACTGGTATCACCGTATTCGTTTTCGTTGCAAGGTATGCCATGCGGATTTGGGGTTTAAATTTAAAGCCGGTGGTAACAAGATCACTATGGCGAAAATAATCGACGGAAAATTCTGTGGTGCTTGCCACAATGGTGAAGTTTCATGGTCGGTAGAGAATTGCGGTTTGTGCCATTCAGGTATTCCAGGTACACCTACTCATATTAGTGGAAGTACGGTACAGCGCCTTGTCGCGCCAGCCTATAAAATATTGGATAAAAAGAAGACTGTGCAAGACGGATATAATAAGTAGATATCGAGAGGAATTTCTATAATGAAAACAGTGATAAAGAGTTTTACAATAGCTATTTCTGCAGCGGTTCTGCTTCCGGTATCCGCGATAGCATTTGAAGCTTCTCCATTATCATTGGCTGCTACTAAGCCAGTGTCATCGGCAGAAGTAACCGGGTCAGTACCCGCAAAAATCAGCGTTTCAAATGCCAATGTGTTTAATCGGTTATTGAAAAAAATAGAAGACCCAAATGCAGCGCCCGCAGATGATGGTATTCATGATATAGAAAATGAGCCTACATTTGCATTACAACCACCTAAAATAGCGTATAAGGGATTACCAACGTCTGAATATGGTAACCATATTGATTGGGTTAAGGCTTTGGATGATGGTTTATTAGATCCTCGTTATGATCGAGTTGACCCTTCTATTGAACCATTTGTGATGGACTTGGATATTGTTCGTCCAGTAAAAGCATCTGTGCCTGATGTGGTTTTCCCTCATAAGCCTCATACTCAATGGTTGCACTGCTCAAATTGTCATCCAAAAATATTTATACCGCAACGTTTGGCAAATCAAATCAATATGTCGGCGATAATTCTGGGTCAAAAATGTGGCGTATGTCATGGCAAGGTGTCATTCCCTCCTACGACTAAGTCTTGCAAAAAATGCCATTCAAAGCCCAAGCCGAGTGACTGGACACCTCCATTAAGTGATGCGACAGTTAAAAACCCCTGGCGCTAAAATAACGATCCAGGATTAGGTTTAGTATTACTAACACAGCATACCCGCAAAGGGTGTGTTGTGTTTTTTTGGAGTTTACTCAGTAAATCACTATTCACAACGCTGATGGTCTTAGTCAGTTAATATCTTTTGTGCGTATTGCATGTTATTCGATTTAGTGCGTATCCTCTAAGCTTTTTATAATTGCCTGGTTAACTATTTGCTATCAGTTATTGCGATGGGATGCAATATTTTTTAACGCTTAGGAGTCTATAGAATTTAAAGCGGGTCGGTGCCCGTGGCGTGCAATAATACCTAAATCACAATTGCTGTGGGTATCTGTGAATCGCATAATTTCTGATATAGATTTAAAAAGGATGGATGTCAGTAACTATGAAACTAAGTATAAAATGTGTGCGTTTATTTATTATAAGTTTGGTTTGTGTTGTTGGGTTTTCAGCGTGTGCGAATTGGAACTGGCTACAAAAGTCAGATGACAAACAGACTGTTGGTGCTGAGCCTATAATTTCTAATGCGAAAAAAAATGACCAAGGCCCTAAGTCAGGTAGCGAGCACAAAGTTGATCCGATAGTCGCGAAAGAAGATAAAGATGTTGAAATATCGGTGGTCAAATTAATTGATTCAGCCGCAGCTGAGCCGCTTCCTATTGAAGACCTGGCGGTCGATAACACTGTTATTTCTCCCTCAAATACGGCACCAATCCCAACAGATCCAAATACTTTTGTCATAAAAGTCAAGAAAAAGGATAAAAAGCATCCCCATTTCGGTTTAGGAAACGTTATGGGGTTTGAGGTCAATGGAGATCAAGGGCGACCTATATTTGTAGTGCGTGGACAATCGTATATCTTCCAAGTGAGAACAAACATCAAGCATGATTTTTACATTAGCCGTAGCCCACAGGGCTGGGGTGCATCGGTATATACAAAAGGGATTGTTGGGCAATTTACCTATGAAGGTGATGTAAGTTTTCAGCCTGATGCCAGTACGCCCGATAAGTTGTTTTATCAGTGCCGAAATCACCCGTCAATGGGGGGGTCGATTGTGGTCTTGAATGAGGGTGATGATCTTAAGGCTGCTGAAGCCAAATATTTGGCAAATAGAGAGAAGCAAGCAAAGGCTAGCCCCATTGTTGGGAATAAGAAAAAGGGATTGACCGAAAACGATGTAAAGCAAAAAATTTCTTATGTTGATATGTTGTTGCGTTTTAAAGGGAAAAGCCTTGCCCAAGATATCAAAAAAGAAGTTGAGACTAAAATAAAGCTGGCAAAGAAAGCCTTAGCCAGTGGAAATAAAAAGGCCGCTATGGATCAGGCGGAGTTGGCAGTCTCGATGTTTAAGAGCCCACCGAAAGCGGGGCCAACAGCTGCAGAAATTGCTGAATTAAAAGCGGATTACGAGAGTCATTTAGGTGGTTTGATGAGTTTAGTTGAGTCACATAAGGCGGCTATTCAATCGGCCAAAAAGAACAAAGAAACATTTTCGAATTACGATCAGAAAAAGGTTAAAAAGTTGAAGGCTTCTGCGGCATCTTTAGCGAAAGCTAAGAAATTTGTTAAGGCCAGAAAGGAAATTTCGCTCGCAGAAAAAATTGTAACAGAGTCTCTCAATGCAATGCTGGGTTCAAAAACAATTGTCTATGAATTGAAGTTTGATACGCCCAAAGATGAATATGACTACGAGGTAAAGCGCTACGTGAGCTATTTAGAATTAATTCCTGTTGCATTAGAAGTTAAGAAGCCGCGTCCTGCATCGGTTAAATTAATGGAAACCTACCGAAAAAAAGGTGAGTTTTTTGCGAGTAAAGCGGAAGAGTCATCAGCCGCCGGAAGACATAAAGAAGCCATCGTGGTTATTAAAGACGCAACCAAGGAAGTTCGCAGAGGGCTAATGATTCTTGGGGTTTCAATGTAGTGTGGCTGCCATATTTGTTTAGTTCTTTGTGATGGCGCTTGCTTTAAATAATTGAATTGCTGTAAATAATTAAGTTTCGTTGGTATAGCCTAGGTGCTTTTTCGTAAATCCTTCATAAAATGAGAAGTTCGGTTGCGAACTTCTCTCGTTTCCGATAAGTTATATCTCAATACTAAGTTGTCACCTCATATAGAATTTTGAGTTATATAACAGGCTAATGAATAGTCGGATTAAAAACAAATAGATGTCGAGAGAGATGATGTATATGTCGAACCTAGATCCACTCGAATATAGCCGCTGGAGCCAAATTATTGTCCTTGTGGTGATAACAACGCTGATTTCGATGAGCGGAGTGTTTGCTGCTGAATTGACTAAGCCGGGAGTCTATGAAGAATCGACCGGACATTTTCAGTTGCAGGGTGATGTTATTCCAATCACCGAAGATGGTATACATGACCCGAATAATGAAGCTTCTCGATTGCTCCAGCCGCCTGCTGAAGCAATGTTGAATTTTCCACGTGATGACCGAGGAGTCATTAATTGGGTAAAGGCGCTGGATGATGGTTTAATTGATCCACGTACCAGTATCGATGGTGACGAAAAGATGCATGCGGTAGATTTTGATGTCATCTTTGAGAATACGGCATCCATGCCCTATGTTCGATTTCCTCATCGACCACATACGATATGGTTGACCTGTCAAAACTGTCATCCTGCTATTTTTATTCCCCAGCGGGGGTCTAACCCAGTCACCATGGCAGCCATCATGAAAGGCGAGTACTGTGGTGTATGTCATGGGAAAGTTGCTTTTCCGCCATATGAGTGTAAAAGATGTCACAGAGAAGCCAGAAAAAGCGTCGGTTTACGCTACAAATAATTTTTCATGGAATGTTGCTAACACTGCTCATATTAATGAGTGGTTGCACAATTATGCCTGTTCAGAGTATTCAACCCCTTCAACCTATTCACTATACGAGTGGTGAAAAAGCGCAAACCCTGCGCTATGCAAATACCTTGAACGAAATAGGTTTAGGCTCAGAGGATTATTTGACTCGTATCATCGCAGGTGAAAAAGTTCAGGATATAAAACAACCTACTGCCATTGGTATTCGTGATCACCTAATGTTTATTGCCGATGTGGGTTCTGGGCTTATCTATAAATATGATTTTAATAAAAAGCGCATGGTGATATTAAATGGCGTTGGAGATCGAGTGCAGGGAGAGGTTTCTGATATCTATGTTGCGCGAGATTATTCCTTTTATGTGGCCGATGTACTTGCTAAGCGCGTATTGCATTTTTCTGAATCAGGCTCTTTGTTAAAAATATTCAGTGATGCACCAAACCTGTCCAGTCCTATCTCAGTCTTTGTTGATGAGGATGCCAAAGAGGTGTTGGTGGCAGATGAAAACTTTAGCCATATTGTGGTATTCAATTATGCCGGAGAGCCGGTGTATGGTATGGGTTCGCGTGGAGAAGGGCCTGGCAAGTTTCGTATAATTACGGACATGATTCCTATCGAAGAAGGCTTTCTAGTGAGTGATCGCATTGAATACAGTGTTCAAGTGCTTGATCGTCAAGGAAAGTACATGACTCATTTTGGCGAAGGTGATTTATTGTTTCCAACCGCTTTAGCAATGGATAAATACGGTCGTATTTATGTCGCTGAAAAAGCGGAAAGTGTTATCAAAGTATTTAAAAATGGCAAAGTGATCGATGTTATTGGTCGTAATGGTTACGGTCGTGGCGAGTTTCGTCATATCAGCGATATGAAAATCGCCAAAGATCAGCTTTATGTTGTTGATAATCTAAACGGACGCATTCAAATATTCGATATTCTGCCCGCAAATCAAGCCAGCCTATTGCAATAAACGGGTCGATGATTATGTTTCGACGATTCCTGTTTCTGTGCTGCATTGCTTTACTGTCCGCTTGTGCAACACCAAAACAATTTGCTTATATAGAGACTGCTGAAAGCAAAGTTTGGCCCCCGCCCCCACTCGCTCCGCGTTATCAATTTATGGGTTATCTTGAAGGTGAGACCAATCTAGTGTCTGCCCAGGCAGAAACGCATTATGTGCGAGATTTTTTTTCATTTTTGCTCGGAGTTGTGTTTGGCGACGAGGAGCCTCTCAAATTAGAAAGACCGTATTCGGGTTATGTTGATTCAGACCAGCAGAGAATATATGTGGCGGATGGGCAGGGCCGGAAAGTCATCGTCTTTGATGTCAATAAAAACCAAGTTTTAAATTGGCAGAATTCCAGCGAATACCTGGGTTTTGTGACCCCGGTAGGAATTGCAAAAGGGGCGAATGATACCTTATTAGTCTCTGATGCAGGTTTAGGCGTTATTGTCATTCTTGATCAAAGCGGAGACCCCGTTGGTCGAATAGATCATGTTTTATTGGAGCGGCCAGCAGGTATTGTACGCCATGCCAAGTCTGGATTAATCTTTGTTGCGGATACTCCACGGCATGTTATTCGTGTGTTTAATGATCAAGGCGAATTGCTTCGAACCATCGGTAAAAAAGGTGACCAGGCGCTGCAATTTAATTCACCCACGCATCTTGCGCTGCATAATGACGAATTATATGTGTCGGATACCTTGAATTCTCGGATTCAGGTGTTGGGCGTGGATGGAAAATATCGTCGTGAGTTTGGGAAACGCGGCCTGTATCTGGGCAATATGCCGAGACCGAAAGGTGTGGCGGTTGATCCAGAAGGGCGGATTTACGTTGTAGAATCTTACTATGACTATCTGTTAGTATACGACGCACAAGGGAGGCCATTACTACCGATTGGGGGTAGTGGTAGGGGCGCAGGTCAGTTTAATTTGCCGTCAGGTGTGTGGACCGACGATGCAGGTAAGATTTACGTTGCTGACATGTTTAATAATAGAGTAGCGGTTTTTCAGTATATCTTTGAGGATACGATTAATAGTGACCGAGACATATTGCAAAAATCGATTCCACTCAAAATCGGGACTCAATCAAAGGTGTTTCATTGAACGAGTGCTAGCGAGCTGATAACGCGTGTTGATAAAAAAAAAATACCTAGTTGCCATTGCAGGCTTATTCTTTCCGTTCATTGTTTGCCAGGCTTCCGACCATATGGCGCCGGGGCGAATATCCGATATATTAAATACTAAGCATAATTTTGCGGCGAATGTTGAGCCGGCCTTACCCAGTGGCGAAATACGCCAGGTAAGAGCTTCAACGCAGAATGAAACATGTGTATTTTGCCATACTCCACATGGTGCACCGAATACCAATGTTAAGCCTTTTTTGTGGAATACAAGCATTGGTAATTCGACGTATAGCAAATACGTCTCGTCCTCTATGCAAGCTGCTACGCCAACGGTGATTAATAATTCTTCCAAGATGTGTTTATCTTGCCATGATGGGGTTATTGCCGTTGGTACGGTAGATGTGGTGAATTCACGCATCGATAACGACATTCAAGTAATCGGTGATGGTGTTTCAGCGAGTGGCACTATCATTGACTCACAGACCGGCTATAACTCGAATCTTGGTATTGATTTGACGAATGATCATCCGATTAGCATCGCTTACACAACGGCGCTCGCTTCTGAAAATTTAGGACGGGAGGATGAACTAAGAGATCCTGGGCAAGAACCTCATATTGGAATTCGTACCGGTAGCAGTGTTGCCGCTTGGAATGCGGCGGTTATTGCGGCGGGGAATACCCCGGAAGCAGGAAAAATAACACCAGCAAGTGCTTCAACCCGATTAGCGGTACCACTGGAAACGAATCTTGATACAAGCTTGAGTGACCTGATTAACAACGAAAGCACCAATACATTTGTTACTCAAAGTAATGGCACGATCGAGTGTACTACCTGCCATGACCCGCATATTCGAAGTACGGATAATAGTGAAAATATAAAATTTTTAAGACTGCATCGATTTCAAAAATCTGATCCAGGCGTTGGCAATAGTTTCGACATAACACGTGATATCAATTGCATTGCGTGTCATGACAAAGCAAATTGGGGTGCTTCGGCGCACGGTAGCGTGGCGGTTGCTGATGAAACGTATACCGATGAAGCGGCGACTTTGCGGGAGTTCCCTACGGGTACGACGGTATGGGAGTCTTCTTGTCTTGGTTGTCACGATCCACATACGGTGGAAGGTGCGCGTTATCTATTAAGAGAAGCAAGCGATGGTGTAGCTACTGCAGGTGCAAAAATTGCCGGCAACTCATCGATCGAAGAAAGCTGTTATCAATGTCATGCGGGCGACAGCGTATTAACTGATAATAGCAATGTTGCGGATATTAAGTCGGTAACCGATATTTCAGGTGGTCATACCTTATTTGATTTTGCAGCGAGTACTAATGAGCACAGTATACTGGATAGTGATTTCACGGAGTCGCAAGCCAATTTACGAGCTAATCGCCATGTAACCTGTACTGACTGTCATCACCCCCATAGGGCGATTAAAAATACAGTCTATGATGGAAGTGGGAATACAGCGGCTGGCACACATGATCATTCGGGTGGCACCATGCATACAAATATCGCGTCTGGTTCACTGAGAGGCGTGTTTGGTGTGGAGCCTGATTATACATCAGTGTCTAATATTGAATTTGATCCCTATGTAGATAGTATAGGCGCGGCGGATGAATTGTTAACATTCTCTGGTGCTCAAGCGAGTACCTCAGGAGAGCAAGATATCCATCGAGGCGATCCTGATGCACTATCAACGACGGATATGGTTACCAAGGAATATCAAGTATGTTTAAAATGTCACTCAAATTTTGGAATTGCTGACGGTGAGCTGACAGGGAACCCAGGTACTCGAATTAATGTTGCGATGGAGATTCGTCCCGAAAATGATCCAACTACATCGAAGGTTGTAAATAACCATAATAGTTGGCATCCAATAAAAGATGCGACTGATGCAGATGGGCTGCGTGCCTTCAGGACACCATTGGCCAACATGGAGTCACCCTTTAATGTGGCCGGGGCGATTGGCAGTCAAACGATGTATTGTGCGGATTGTCATTCACCCGAGAATCCGGTAAATGCAATCCTTGCAAAAGGCGCGCATGGAGGGGCTACTGCGGTAAATGGAATGGTATTCGCGAGTGGGGATTCTCTATGTATTAGCTGTCATGTGGCCGATCAATATAAGCCTGTGGTTGCACCGAGTACAATGAGTAGTGGGTTTGCTTGTGCGGTTGCAACGGATTGTTTGAAGGTAGACAATGCGACGTCCAGTGAATATTCCAATAACTTACATGTAGCACATGCGCTGATAGATGGTGCTTATAGCTGCTCCCAATGCCATGTGCAAATCCCTCATGGATGGGAGAATAAGGCCTTATTGGTCAATAGAGCTACCAGGCCCACAGTGCCCAGCTTGGCCACGGGAAGAAGTTATTACGCTGCTGATGCTCAATTGAGTATGGATTTTATTGCGCCTTCAGGTGCTTGGACTCGGAATGGTCCTGGTGCGGCGGACAATTGTGCGAGCTCAGGTTGTCATACTAATTTGTGATTGACTCATATCCAGGCTGGAAAATGATCGTGGGTCTAACCACCGCAAAATTCGAATTGAGCAACCCTAGGAAGCCTGAGCTTAAAAGCATTGATATCGAGGCATTAGCAGATACTGGTGCGCTGCATTTTTGTATTCCTGAGCATATTAAAATACAACTTGGTTTAGATGAAGTGGAAAAAAGGAAGTCGTTTTGGCCGAGAACAGTAAACGGCTGGTTCCATTGTTGGTCCTATCCAGATGCGTTTTATGAATCGCACGGGTTTTGTGGGTGCTTTAGTCATGGGAGATCAGGTCTTAGTTGGTGTTATTCCGATGGAAGATATGGATTTGCTTGTCATCCCACAAACACGCACGTTAACTATTAACCCTGAAAGTCCTAATGTAGCGGTGTCGATGGCAAAATAAAGGACAAATAGTTACGCCTAGGACCAGGCTCCTAGTTTTTTCAAACCATTCCCGTTGGAGTAATGCAAATGTTAGAGACCGCGCGCCTGCAATGTATACGCGGCGATCGGGTGTTGTTCTCGGATGTGAGTTTCACCTTAAAAGAAAACGAGTTAATGTACCTGAAGGGCATTAACGGAAGTGGTAAAACTTCTTTATTAAGAATGCTTTGCGGCTTAGTTTCGCCAGCTGAAGGTGAAATCTCTTGGTGTGGCGAAAATGTCCGCAAACTAAAAGAAGAGTATTTCCGCGAACTTCTATATATAGGTCATCTCCCCGGTATTAAGGCAGAGCTGACGCCAATAGAAAATCTCAGAATCAGCTGCGCGATGAGTGGCAGCCTGATTACTGAAGATCAAGCTTGGAATGCTTTGGATAAAATCGGTTTGCGTGGCAGAGAAGATCTTCCCTCAAAAGTTTTGTCACAGGGTCAAAAACGCCGCGTCGCACTTGCCCGTATTTTGCTGACGGATGCTAAATTATGGATTCTTGACGAGCCGTTTACTGCGCTTGATGTCGATGCCGTTGCGATGCTGCAAGCCGTTTTAGCGGAGCATGTACAGCGTGGGGGCATGGTTTTGCTGACCACTCACCAGGAATTTGAGGTTGCCACGGGCATTACACATACTTTAGTACTCGGCAAAGCAGGTGGTCAAGCATGCTAGCGATGATTCGTTGGGTGCTCTGGCGTGAACTAACCGTGGCTATGCGCACCAAGTCAGAAGTCCTCACTACCCTGTTTTTCTTCGTCATTGTTATTACCTTATTTCCCTTAGGCGTTGGGCCAGAAACAGAAACTCTGGAGCTAATTGGCCCTGGTATTCTCTGGGTTGCCGCATTGCTTGCGTCAATGCTCTCGCTTACACGTATGTTTTCTGAGGATTATCAAGACGGTACTTTGGAGCAAATGTTGGTTGCCTCTCAGCCCCTTGTTATCATTGTTGCCAGCAAAATTTTTGCACATTGGATGGTGAGCGGTCTGCCTTTGGTGATAATCTCGCCACTTCTGAGTCTGCAACTGGGTTTAGATATGGAAAGTACGCTTATCTTAATGCTGACCTTGTTAATAGGCACACCCATACTCAGTTTAATCGGTGCGGTGGGTGCGGGATTAACTTTAGGTGTTCGCGGTGGTGGTGTGCTCTTGTCATTATTGGTGTTACCGTTGTATATTCCTGTGCTGATTTTTGGCGCAGGAGCGGTGGAGGCTGTTCGTGCGGGTTTGGAGGTTGAAGCTCATTTGTCACTTTTAGGTGCTTTTTTAGTGTTGGCAATGGTATTAGCACCTTGGGGCACGGCTGCTTCATTAAGAATTTCGTTGGATTAAAATAATGCAAATGTTAACAAAAGCGTTCTGGTTACAACTTTCAACTCCCAAGGCTTTCTATCCGGTTGCGGGTACTTTAGCGCCGTGCTTTATGATGCTTGCTGTTATTCTTTGTGTCATCGGCTTATACATAGGTTTTTTTGTGGCCCCAGTGGATTATCAGCAAGGTAATAGTTATCGAATCATGTTTATTCATGTCCCGGCGGCATGGATGGGCATGTTTATTTATCTCGTCATGTGCGCTTATGCGACAATAGGTCTGATTTGGAATACCCGTTTGTCGAGCATGATGGCAAGTGCATTAGCCCCTACAGGCGCATTGTTTACTTTTATAGCTTTATGGTCAGGGGCGTTTTGGGGCAAGCCTACCTGGGGTACTTATTGGGTTTGGGATGCACGTTTAACCTCTTTTTTGATCCTTTTATTTCTATATATTGGATATATGTCCTTGCAAGCCGCAATTGATGACCAGCAAAAAGCGGCAAAAGCCAGTGCCTTGCTGGCCTTGGTTGGGGTGGTTAACATCCCGATAATCTATTTCTCGGTAAAATGGTGGAACACTTTGCATCAAGGAATGTCTGTTACTGTGACTGATGCGCCGACAATGGCGCCATCTATGGCTTGGTCGATGTTTATTATGGCCTTTGCTTTCTGGATGTATGCGATAGGGATAGCACTGATGAGGGTGCGAACCATAATCCTTGAGCGTGAGCGTCATGCTGCCTGGGTGCAAGACTTGGGGAATAAGGGGGCAAACCATGGCTGAGTTTTTTGCAATGGGAGGGCATGGGTTTTACATCTGGAGTTCTTACGGAGTGACCTTCCTGTTTTTGGCGATTGAGGTTTTTTTGCTAATGAGAAAGAAAAAAACGATGATGCAGCGCTTGGCACGTATTGCACGAATGAATAAAAAATAGAAAACTGAGAGTAGAAAAATGAAAGCACGACATAAAAGATTGGTATTTGTGGGGGTAGGCGTAGCTGCATTAGGTGTGGTAGCTGCGCTGCTATTGAATGCGTTTAACAGTAATATGGTTTTTTTCTACAGTCCGACCGATGTACTTGCAAATAAAGCCCCGGCTGATCGCTCTTTTCGCCTTGGTGGGTTAGTGGAAAATGGGACTTTGCAGCGTGAGAATGATGGATTAACGGTGCATTTTTTTGTCACGGATAATGCTGAGCGCATCCGTGTTACCTATTCTGGTATTCTTCCAGACTTATTTAGGGAAGGCCAAGGTGTTGTTACTCAGGGTAAATTTGGAGCGGATGGAAGCTTTATGGCGAGTGAAGTCTTAGCCAAGCATGATGAGGAATATATGCCCCCAGAGGTCGCAGAGGCGCTGGAAAAAGGCAAACAAGCTCAGCTTGAAAAAGAACTGGGTAATGCCAGCATTATCGGCGGTAAGGAGGGTATTTAGTTATGATTGCAGAATTAGGACATTTTGCGCTGATTTTAGCGTTAATTATTTCAATCGTGCAATTTGTCATCCCATTGATTGGTTCATTTAGTGGTAATGCGGGTTTTATGGCTGTCGCTAGACCTGCTGCTCAGGGCCAGTTTGTATTCATGTTAATCGCATTTATTTGTTTAGTTTGGGTGTTTGCTCAAGATGATTTTTCGGTTTTATACGCCATAAACCATTCCAACTCCTTATTGCCTATGATGTATAAAATATCGGCAGTATGGGGTGGGCATGAAGGCTCGATGCTGTTGTGGATTTTGATGTTGGCTGGTTGGGGGATGTGTGTTGCGTTATTTAGTCGCAACCTACCACAAGATATGGTTGCTAGAGTCATTGCGGTAATGGGTTTTATCAGTATAGGTTTTCTATTGTTTTTGTTAATTACGTCTAATCCCTTTGAGAGAGTTTTTCCTCCCGCTCTGGATGGTCGTGATCTTAATCCATTATTGCAAGACCCAGGTTTGATTATTCATCCACCCTTGCTTTACATGGGCTATGTTGGATTTTCAGTCGCATTTGCATTTGCAATAGCGGCGCTTCTGGGTGGAAAAATGGATGCGACATGGGCGCGTTGGTCACGACCTTGGACTACCGTAGCATGGGTGTTTTTAACCTTGGGGATCGCGCTGGGAAGTTGGTGGGCATACTATGAGCTTGGCTGGGGTGGTTGGTGGTTTTGGGATCCTGTTGAAAATGCGTCATTTATGCCCTGGTTAGTTGGCACTGCATTAGTGCATTCATTGGCCGCTACGGAGAAGCGAGGTAGTTTTAAGAACTGGACTGTGTTATTAGCTATTTGCGCATTTTCATTGAGTTTATTGGGTACATTCTTAGTACGTTCTGGGGTTTTAACTTCCGTTCATTCCTTCGCCGCAGATCCTGAGCGCGGTGTTTTCATTTTAGCTTTCTTGGCTATCGTAGTTGGTAGCTCGCTATTACTTTATGCATGGCGAGCACCCAAAGTAGGACTAGGCGGCAAATTTGACTTGGTGTCCCGAGAATCGTTTTTGCTTGGTAATAACGTGTTATTGGCCGTTGCTTGTGGCGCGGTATTACTGGGTACCTTGTATCCTTTAGTATTGGATTCACTGGGGCAAGGAAAGATTTCTGTTGGCCCGCCTTATTTTGAGGCTGTTTTTGTTCCGTTAATGGCTCCTTTGATATTTTTAATGTCGATTGGTCCTATTGCACGCTGGAAAAAAGCCAGCATACCGGATATTGCGCAACGTTTGAAATGGGCTGCCGCGATTAGCCTTTTATCCGCACTGATTATTCCTTTCGTCATGGGCAAATGGACGCCAATGATTAGCTTTGGTGTGTTGCTTTCGGTTTGGGTTACTGCGGGGATTATTGTCAATATTAGAAGTCGTTTTATTCAACGTGCAAAAGCCGGTGCAAAAGTGGGTAGCTTGTCACGCAGTTACTACGGTATGCAGCTCGCGCATTTTGGTATCGCAGTCTTTATTTTTGGAGTGACCATGGTAATGGGTTACGAAATTGAGAAGGATGTGCGTGTTGACGTGGGTGATACGATTACGGTTGGTGATTATGTTTTTCGTTTTGATGGAGTGACGAGTGCAAAAGGCCCTAATTACGATACCCAAATTGGGCAAGTTACCGTTTTTCGGGATGAACGCGAGGTGAGTGTTATGCACCCGGAAAAACGTTTTTATAATGTCCAGCAACAAGTGATGACTGAAGCCGCTATTGATACTGGGTTTTTTGGTGATTTATATGTTTCTTTAGGAGAACCAGTGGGGAAGGGCGCTTGGAGTATTCGGGTCTATCACAAGCCTTTTGTCGATTGGATTTGGGCGGGTTGTGCGCTTATGGGTTTAGGTGGATTGCTGGCTATCATGGACAAACGTTATCGGCTGGTATCACGTAAAGAAAAGAAATTAGCTAAAGCCAAGGATGATCCTAGTAGATCAGATGTTACGGGTAAAGGCGATGCAGCAACAACGGAGGCAAATGCTTAATGGTTAAATATCTTTTGCCTTTGTTGGTCTTTGTGGTACTGATTGGGTTTTTTTGGGTAGGACTCGGAAAAGACCCCAATTTGTTGCCCTCCGCATTATTGGATAAACCGGCTCCAGCATTTACTTTGAGTAATTTGCACAGTCCAGAAAAATCGTTTTCTACAGAAGATATGAAAGGAAAGGTTTGGGTGCTTAATGTGTGGGCCTCATGGTGTGCAGCGTGTCGTTCAGAACATCCATTATTTATGGATATCGCTCGCCAAGGCGGGATTAATCTTTATGGCTTGAACTATAAAGATAAAAGAGATGATGCGTTGACTTGGCTGCGTCAATTAGGTAACCCTTATGCGGCAAGTTTGTCTGATTTATCAGGTGATGTTGGTATCGATTACGGGGTTTATGGGGTGCCAGAAACTTTTATTATTGACAAGGAAGGCATTATTCGTATGAAACATGTCGGGCCAGTGTCGCGCGCTGATTGGCAGGAAAAATTATTGCCAACAATAAAGAGGCTTGAAGGATGAAAATTCTAATTCTTGCATTGACTGTCGCATTAAGTTTTGGCGTGCTCAATACTGCTCAAGCTAAAGAGGCTTTGCCGAATGTAGATCCAAAAATTGAAGCGCGTTTTAAAGCAATTACTTCGGAGCTGCGTTGTCAGAAATGTCAGAATCAAACGATTTATGATTCTGGGGCGGGTTTAGCGGATGATTTAAAGCGTCAAGTGCGAAAGCAAATCAATGAAGGAAAAACTAACGAGGAAATCATAGCGTTCATGGTTGCAAGATACGGTGATTTTATCCGTTATCGGCCTGATTTCAAGTCGAGCACTGCAATGCTTTGGATTGGGCCTTTTATTTTATTGTTCTTGGGTGGGTTCATACTGGTTTACCAAATTCGGAAGCATAAAACCATCATTTCGGATGCCCCCTTAAGTACAGAACAGCACTCTAGAGCAGCGGCTTTGATGAAGCAAAAAGGTGAGGAAAGTTAACGATGTTAGTGTTTTGGATGATTGCGGTATTGTTTATACTTATCGCATTAGGACTCATTTTACCGCCTTTACTCCGCAATAAAGCGGATAAAACAGCTAAGCGTGAAGAGATTAATATTTCGGTTTATCAAGATCAACTTGAAGAGCTCGAGAACGATTTAGCAAATGGTACGATTAGCAATGAGCAATATGTCGGTGCTAAAGTAGATATTGAAAAGAATTTGCTTGATGATGTTGATTCAGATATTAATTCAACGGACGATGTTGCCAAGAGTGAGGTGCAAAATTCTATTGCTAGCTCGAAGATGGGTAAAGCGGTTGCCGTAGCAATGGTGATTTTGCTTCCCGCAATAAGTATTGGCTTATACGGGAAATGGGGAGCAGGAGAGGCGGGGCTTGATCCACAGAATGCGGTAGCTGAAGTTAATACAGATCAACACGAGTTAAGTTTAGACGACATGTTGGCTCAGTTAGAGGGGCGTTTGCAAGCTAATCCCAATGATGGTGAAGGCTGGTATATGCTTGCTAGAACGTACCAATTTATGCAGCGTTACGATGATGCTGTATCTGCTTTTGAACGTTCCATAAAGCTTGGTGGCGGACAGAGTGCCGATGTGTTATCAAGTTATGCAGATGTGCGGGCCATGGCGAATGGACGTATAACCGATGACCGCACGATAGAAATCCTTGAGCAAGCCTTGCAAATTGATCCTAAGCATACAAAATCACTTTGGTTAGCTGGAACAGCTGCTTATCAGATGCAAGAATACAAATCTGCGCTTGCATACTGGGAGCGTTTGTACGAAGCGTTACCCGAAGGTGGTGAGGATCGTGCGCAAATTGCGGTAAATATTAACGAAGTCAAATCGTTAATGGGAACGCCCATAATGTTGCAGTCTGCTCCAGTTGATGAGCAAGAAGAAGAGCTTGTAGCGACTACTGCTAGGATTACCGGTAGTGTTGGCTTAGCGAATGAGATTTCGGCAAAGGCAAGTCCTGAAGATACTGTTTTTGTATTTGCGCGTGCGGTTCAGGGGTCGAGAATGCCGCTTGCAATTGTTCGCAAGCAGGTTAAGGACTTACCGTTTGAGTTTGTTCTCGATGATAGTCAGGCGATGAGTCCTCAGATGAAACTATCTTCTCATACCAATGTTATTGTGGGAGCCCGGGTTTCAAAATCAGGTGATGCGATACCTCAAGCAGGGGATTTAGAGGGTTTCAGTGGCGAATTAATCTTAAGTTCTAATGTCCCGGTTGCTTTGGTGATTGATACCGTTATTAATTGATTACAATAATAGTTTTCTAAAAAACCGCGATTAGTATTTCGCGGTTTTTTTTTATGCGAGCAAAGGTGTCAATCAATTGACTTTTATGTTGAACTGTATTACATTTTGTTAGACGTTTTTGGGCAAGGTTTGCATATTCCTAGGGAGATTGTCCGAAAACGGCGATTGCTTACATGTTGATTAATAGGAGGTTTTTGATGCAAAAATATGGCAGTTCAGACGGGGGGTTTATGCCTGACCACGTACAAAGAATGCAACAAAGAGCGCGAAATGTGGCGTTAAAGCGAAAAGAGGAATACCTGGGGGCGCGAGTTCCTAAGGTTCTAAAAGATCGCGTGCTCAATCAAGCTAAGGAACAGGGTATTCCGGTGTCGTTGCTCATTCGACGCGTGCTTGAGGAGGTCTTTGTTGAAAAAAATCTATCATCAACAGCGAAAAATAACAGTGTATTCTCCAACGAGCTTAAAGAGACCAATGTTGGTTTTAAGGATGTCATTGGGTGGAAATCTATTGAGTTGAATCGAGAGTCAAGCTGTTGTCATTGTAAGTCTTCAATGAGTCCAGGTTGTGCGGTACATATTGCAATAACACCTTCTCCAGATCAGCTAATAATTGTATGTGAATCATGCAAAGAAATGATTCAGGCTTAGTTAGTGAAGTATTGCTTGAGTTTCAGCACGTAGTGCAAATGATCGTTTTTCAAGTGTTAATGAAATATTCTTGTGTGAAGAAGGACAAGGCAAAATCAAGTTTATGCGCTCTGAACCCAGGTTTAGCGGATATATCTTGGTTTAGAAAAAATCGACTTTTATTGGTTTTTTTGCTTACGTTTGGTATGCACCAATCGGTGTTTGCTGAGGATAATCAAGATATCGCTATTCCTGCGGATTTAGGAAGTTATTCTGGAAAAAAGGCATTTTCATTTGTCTTGGGTGGTTACTTTAGGAATGAAACCGCATATCGATTTGATGAGCCTAGATCCTTTACCAAAATTAGAAATACTGCGTCTTTAAATGCGAAGCTCGATTTGGGAAGCTGGGCGCGCTTCTATGCTTCAGGGCGGGCATACTATGATAGCGTTTATGATTTTGTGAATTTTGAAACCATCGCCTCGCGTGTTAAACGAGATGAATTGGAACCACTTGTCTTTGTTGAACAGCTGCCTGAAGAAAAAGACCAAGAGCGACAAGAGCTGCGCGAAGCTTACTTGGATTTATATCTCGATAATTTTGATTTTCGAGTGGGTAAGCAATTTATAATCTGGGGTGTGCTTGAAGGTCTGCGTATTGTCGATGAAATAAATCCAATGGATTTTCGTGAATTGATTTTACCTGAACTGCTTGATTATCGAATTCCGTTGTGGTCATTAAAAGCAAATTATTACGGTACAAACACTAACTATGAATTAATCTGGATTCCAGAATTGAAACTCCATCAGCCTGCACCTAGAGGTTCTGAATGGGAGTTGTTCCAGATATTAGACGCTACGAGTACGCCGGTGAATTATGATCCTTATTATTCAGAAGCGGGTTTTAAAATAACGCGTGATATTTATAATACCGAAGTATCGCTAAGCTTTTTTTATACTTGGGATGATTATCCCTCTACATTCAGAATTATCTCCCGTGAAGAGGTAAGTAACCCTACCCCAACAGAAAATCTTGCGATTCTTCCAACTTACGCACGTATGGCAATGTATGGTTCGACGTTTACCCGAGAAATTGCAGGTAATATCTTAAAAGGTGAGTTTGCTTATGTATCTGGTAAATACTTCGCCATTGAAGACCTATATGTTGATGGGTTCTTATTCAGTGATGGAGAGGTTTCGCGCGATCATATTCGTTGGGGCTTGGGTTATGACTTTAGTTTTGCCGGAGCAGATATCTCACCTGCTATCGCCCAGTGGGTGATTCTTGGCTACGACGATATTATTCTCATGGATCGGTTTGATACCACGTTTAATCTTTTTGTTCGGAAACCGTTACAAAAACAATCAGCTGTTTTTAGTCTGTTATTCATTTATCTAATCAATTTTGATGAAGTTTACGCTAAACCTAAGTTTACCTTCAATTTGACTAGTCGGTTTCAGGTTTCAACGGGTTTAGATTTATTTATGGGTGAGCGCTCACAATTTGGTCGAGCTTTCGACCCCAATGATCCTGGTGGTCTGGTTGATGTGAGACAGCAAGCACAATTTTTAGGTAATTTTAAAGATAATCGACGCATGTTTGTTGAATTAAAATATAGTTTTTAGGGAAAGTTATATATGTTGAAAAAATTATACTCTATCGGTGTCAGCTATCCTAAACAGGTATTGGCTGTATTACTTGTAATAACAATTCTATTTGCTTCTCAACTTGGAGGCTTAAGATGGGAAACCGATGCGAGGGTCTATTTACCAAAAGGACATGAGGCGATTATTTATGATGAAAAAATAGATGATCTATTTGGGGTTAGAGACTCTTTTATTATCGCCATTGAAAATAAAAATGGAATTTATAACACGGAAACTTTGACTAGAATTAAACGCGTAACAGATAAAATTGCCGCTTTACCGGGTGTACAAGCGACACGTACTGTGGATGTTGTTTCCTTGTCCACTGCGACATATTTTACGGGCAATAAAACAGCAATTGGTGCATTGCCGGTTATGTCGCAGATTCCGCAAAACGAGCAACAGTTAAGTCAGTTAAAAGCATTAGTCGATTATAACGCAGATTTATTTATCGGGAATATTGTATCAGCGGATGGAACCGCTGCAATGATTAGAGCAAAACTAAAAGAGGGTATGGCCAACCGATGGATGACCTATTGGCAGGTTAAAGGAATTATCAACGCTGAAACAGGAGAGGACAGCGGGAGTGCTTGGGGAGACGAAAAAGGTGACTGGCAAAAATGGAAAAAAGATAAACAGGATTCTGTAGCTGAATCTTCCTCAGATGATGGTGAGTGGACCGAAGAGCAAATGAAATGGTGGAATGCTCAGAAAAAAGAAGAATCAGCCTCTCCGGAAATAAAGTCAAATAATGCCCATAACTCCATTCAAAATTCTCAACTGAATGATCCAGAAAGTTCATCTATTGTATCCGAAGCCTCAGTAGAAAATTGGCCAAATGATGGTGATGATCAATGGGCAGCAAGTACTTTTGAATCTGACAGCCCTTCTGCGGGTGCAACTCGATCTGAAGAACAGGACAAAGTGTTTAACGACGACGGTGACATTGAAGTCTTGGTTGGTCATCCCGATGATAAGTTTTATCTAGCAGGCCGTCCTGTTATTGAAGTATCTTCGGGTACTTATGCGATGAATGATATGAAAATCATGATTCCGATGATAGTCGTTGTTATGGGAGTTGTGTTACTCATCATATTTCGTACTGCGCGAGGCATGCTATTGCCGTTAACAGTTATGGCAGCAGCAATAACCTGGACTATGGGCACGATGGTTTTTTTCGATGTTCCTCTCTATACTATTTCAACAATGTTGCCGGTAATTTTAGTCGCCGTATGTATTGGTGATGCGGTGCATATATTGAGCACTTATTACGATACCGTACTCAAAGATCCGCAAAAAAATGCTAAAGATATTGTCACGGAATCTATGCAGCGTCTAGGCGCTCCTCTTATTATGACGTCGCTAACGACAAGTATTGGGTTTTTGGCGCTGTTATTTGCCGAAATGCCGCCTTTTCGAATTTTCGGTTTTTACGCCATGATTGGAATTTTATATTCTTGGTTGATTAGTATTTTATTTTTACCCGCGATCTTGAGTTTATTGCAACCAAAAGTAGGAAATTACTTCGAAAAAAGACGGGCAATGCGGATTTATAATGCACCGAGTCGTCTATCTTGGATGCTCAAAAATAGTGGTGCTTGGATTAATGACCATAAACGGACAGTAGGAATGTTCCTGTTAGCGTTGCTCTTAGTTGCCGGATATGGCACTTCAAAATTATTCATTAACTCAAGTTGGATGAGTGATTTTAGAGAAGATTCTGACGTATTTGTGGCGACAAAAATGTTAAATGAAAAGTTCTCAGGCACTATTTTTCTTAACATTGTTATTGAAGCAAATGAAAAGGGTGCATTTAAAGACCCTTATTTATTACGTAAGATGGATGCCTTACAGAATCATCTTGAGACTGTACCTTATGTTGGCGATACCCTTTCTGTGGTTGATTATGTAAAAAGTATGAATCGGTCATTAAATGCAGGGAATAAAGAGTTTGAAATCATTCCTGATACACGAGAATTGGTTAGTGAATACTTGTTTCTATTTTCAGTTTCAGGTAGGCCTGAGCAGTTGGATGCGGTAGTTGATTTCGATTATCAAAAAGGCTTAATTAGTGTTGTTGTGCAAACTGATTATACGCGTGAGCTTAAAGTTATCATTGACGCGACGAATGATTTTGTTGCTAAAGAGTTTGCGGATCTTGATGTGACAGTGAATCTAGCCGGTTCTGCAAATAATTCGTATATTTGGGCTGATCTTTTAATTGGCAGTCAGACAACGGCCATCGTTGTTTCTAAAATTGTAATATTGTTTGTGGCGTCACTAGTATTTTTGTCGTTTCTAAAGGGCTTATACATTGTTATTCCGGTAACGGTATCTACGTTATTAGTTGCGGGTTTTGCGGGGGTTTTTAAAATACCGCTAGATGTGTCGACCGCGCTTGCTGCTGGGATTGCAATTGGTGTTGGTGTGGATTATGCGGTTCACTATGTGTTTCGTTATCTCGCGGAACGTAAGGCAGGGAAGGATCACAATCAAGCGACAGCGGAAACATTGGGTACGACGGGAAGAACTATTGTGCTAAATGCTATTGTGGTAACCGCTGGTTTTTCTGTGTTGTTCCTTTCTAATTTTCCACCGCATATTAAGCTTGGGTATTTTGTTACTGCGTATATGATTGTCAGTTGCATTATCGCCATACTCGTTTTACCTACAGTAATGTCCCTGTTTCAGCCTAAGTTAAAAACCTAAGGTATTGCAATATATGCGAAAAATGAACGGTGTTTTAATCCTTTTTTTTAGCTTTTTTAGCTTCTCTTATGCCAGTGTTCCGAGTAAGGGGTGGATTTTTTCTCCAATGGCTGGGATTAATCAACCGGCTTTAGAAGTGGTATATGACAAAGTTTTTAACTCACCGTTTGTTGGAACTTCTGATATTACAACAGATTTGCCTGAGGATGTTGAAGGTAGGAATACTTACCCTTCGGAAAGATTTTTTTTTGAAAATCCGATGAAAGCGCCAGACTTTGGGTTTGAATCAGGGATTGAGCTGAGAAGAAATTTTGGACTTAAAAATGATTTTATCATTGGGATAAGTACATGGGAAGTGAGTTCTGAAGCGGTTACTGTGGCGACATTTCCGTTACAGGGGCGAAGGAATAATCGAGCCCAATATGATCGTCGTGCAAAATTTTCCTATACCCAGTTTTATCTGGGGCTCAGGCGTTATTTATTTGAACGCAAGAAACGAAGTAATCTTTATGCAAATTTTACGGTTCATGAGATGTTCGATATCGATTATGAAGAAACGAATGTTTTTTCGTTTCTGACCGGTGCGCCGGCTGGGTTTCGGCGGATAATACGTTATCAGTCCCAAGCTACTGGACTAATGATGCTGCAATTTGGCGGAGGCGCGGAATTTAGATTTGCAGATAGGTTTTCTATTGGCCTAGAGGGTGGTTATGCTTTTACCCTAGTGAGTGGAACGCTGAAGGGCGTTAAATTGATTAATGATCTCAATAATGGAGATAGACTTTCTGGTATTCCTTCACCCATTTCGGATAATTCTGCAGGTGTAACTCGGGTGTTAGAGTCGGATGGGCGGAGTGTTTCAGAGGTGAAGTTGAGACTGGATGGGTGGCGTGCACTGGTGAAATTAAATATAGCTTTTTAGTATGAGACCTAACGTGGATAGTTAGTTATTAAATTATGAAATTAGCAATTTGGAAAAAATATTCGATTTCTAGAAATAAAAGCTATCATTGTTTAATGACGTTGATTTGTTATTTATGTTTTTCATCTCCTGTTTTTTCGGCAGATAATTCTACTGTTTCTCGTTTATTCGAAGAAGGCATTAAAGCATTGCTAGACAAAAAACCTGAGTTAGCGATTGATAAATATAAGAAGGTGTTGGTACTTGAGCCCGATAATGCGGAAGCATACTTTAGAATGGGGCAGGCCTATGTTCAATTACATGATGTCGATGGAGCGGTAACTAATATAGTTAAAGCAACACGCCTATCACCCAGTAATGCAAGGTATAGCTTAAATCTTGGGACTATTTATGAAAAGGTCGGAAAAACCGACCGTGCTTTAGTGGAGTATCAACGTCTAGTTGATAGTGGTACCCGTGATAAACGTGTTAAAGAAGCAGAAAAAAGACTGGCATTGGCTAGTGGTCGTGAACTTGCGCGGAAAGGGGAGATTAATGCTGCATTGTTGATTTTTAATGGCTTACTACTGGATTACCCTAAAGATGTACGAGTGTTGTTTAATCTTGGGACTTCTTACTATGTCATGGGCCGCGCAGAAGAAGCAGAAAACATATTTTTACGATTACTAGAGGTTTCGCCTGGTAATACGGCAATTCATCTAAAGCTGGCAAATATGTTTGAAAGAACAGGAAAGTTGGGTTTGGCGATGGAGCATTTGCAGGAAATTATTGACCTGAATAAAAATGCTGCGGAAGTTAAAAGTACGCAAGTACGTTTGAGTTTGTTGAAAGGTCGGCAGTATCTTGGGGCAAGGAGATGGCAGGATGCAATATTGGCATTCAGAGAGGTGATTGCATTAGACCCCAGAAAAATTGAAGCATATTATAATATTGGTGTAGCAAATTTAAATATGAAGGAATTTAAATTAGCTGAAAATTCTTTTCGTACTGTCTTACGACTTGATGAAAATAATTATGGGGCACGATTGAATTTAGCTATCTTGCTTTATGATGCTCAGCGCGTAAAAGAGTCAGAGGCTGAGTTACAATACATTATAGATAATGATTCAAGTGGAGAGTTTCGACAAAAGGCTGCTTCACGGTTGAACTTGCTCTATACGCAGATTGCAGACAAGGCATTACGTGAGGGAAAAATAGAAGAAAGTTTACGTGAATATCAGAAAGCCCTGGATTATTATTCGGGAAATGTTAAGGCAAGTTTTAATAGTGGTTTGATTCTTTTACAGCAAAGAAAATTTAGGGAAGCGGTTGCAGAGTTTGAAAAAGTCATAGAATTAAGCCCAAATAACATTCGAGCTCGTTTAAATTTGGCTGCACTATATTCAGACTTAAACGACTATTCAAAAGCAGCTGAGCATTATGAAGTGATTATGCAAATTGACAGCAACAGTGACGCGGGAAAAATAGCGAAAACTAAATGGAAAATATCTAAAGCAAGAGGTTTGTGGGCGGAGAGTAAACTTTCAGCGGCGGAAACATTATTTGAGGAAATAGTCGCTGAGAAGCCTGATGATTTTGAGGCGCTGGTGTACCTAGGTATTATTCAATCAAGTAAAAGTAAATATCGCGAAGCGGCTGAGTCTTATCAGCGGGTTTTGGATCTCAAGCCAGACCATAAACGAATGCGTTTATCTCTTGGTCAGGCGTATGAGCAGCTTGGCATGGATTTACTCGCGGCTCAAGAGTATCGAACCATCATCTTTAATGGTGCATCCAAAGATGTGGTAGCTCAAGCGAATGAAAGTTTGAGGTTAGTTGAAAGTAGGCTTAGCGGGTTTTCAAATATGTTTTCTTACCAAGTGAATTATGATGACAATGTGACGCTTAACGATCAAAGTCAAGTAGAGGAACTCCGGACGAGTACAGCAGTTAGTGTGGTGTACGGGCATAGTATTAGGGATGATTTAAGTTTTCAGATAATATGGAGTCCAACATATTCCGCATTACATTCTTCTCAGCGAGATTTTTTTAGTTCTGTTACCCAGGGAACGGTGAAGAGTGGGTCGCCAGAGAAAAGCTGGACGTTGAACTTTGGTCAGCAAAGTCAGCAGAGCGTAGTGAGAGAGCAAAAAATTAGTCAAAGTAATGATGTATCCCTTAGTCGAGCAAGAAAATTATTTATGCCGGCGGTTTTTGGCTTAGCACCGAAAGGATTAAAGGGAGATGCTATCTCTACCCAACTCGTGTTATCTGCCAATGCTAGGTATATTGCGTCACAGGTTGGAAATAAGACGCTTAATGCTTATAGTGGAGGAATTGGTGCTTCAGTGAGTCAAAGTTTAACGCGGGGTATCAGTGCTTCTGCGTCTTATAATCTAAGCCTAAGGCGAAGCAATAATATTGAAAACTTTGTCAAGAACCCAGGTGTTAGTACTCCCAACCCAGTTACAGGTTTACCCGTCGTTCTCCCCGAGCTCTTAGTTTACGATTCTAAAGACTATGAATTGAACCAGCATGCATTTTCACTGTCCTTGTCTAAAACGCTCGCTGCTGGAATAAACGGTACTTTTTCGGCAAATGCTTCTTATTCAGGGTATATCAATACTGATTCAGGCTCATTAGCGGAAGGTGGTGCGAAAAGAAGGAATAACATTAGTTTAGGGATAACAGGGTCTATCAATTATTTCTTTTTTAAAGATATGAGCATGTTTTTTTCTGTGAGTTATCGAAGTAATTTTTCAAATCTGTCAACAGGATTAAGTGCAGGATTAACGGCAGGCGAGGCGATTGGTAGTTTTCAAAGTAGTTCTTTGGGAGGGTATAATCGATTTACGATGACTTCTGGTTTGAGAATGAATTTCTAACATACAAGTCAATAACTCGGAAATCATGAGCATTTAATTATGTGTGGAATTTGTGGAGAAATAAGAGTAGACAAGCAATTAGTGAATTCACATGTGGTTGCTAAAATGATGTCTCAACTTGAAAAGCGTGGCCCAGATTTCGGAGGACAATTTATCGATGAAAATGTGGGTTTTGGTCACCGAAGGCTTGCGATAATTGATTTATCAGAACGATCAAATCAACCTATGGTTGATCACGAGCTTGGTTTGGCCATTGTTTTTAATGGGACAATATACAACTATAAAATACTAAGAAAAGAGCTGCTAGAAAAGGGCTATACTTTTTTTTCAGACGGTGATACTGAAGTGATACTGAAGGCATATCATGCTTGGGGTGAAGCTTGTGTGGAAAAATTTTACGGTATGTTTGCGTTTTCCATTTTGCATAAAGCCAAGCAACAAGTGTTTATGGCAAGAGACCGATTTGGTATTAAACCCTTATACTATGCTAAGACAGGTGGATTTATTCGTTTTGCTTCTACAATACCCGCTTTATTGGCGGCAGGAGAACTGGATACTAGTATTGATCCTATCGCTTTGCATCACCAGTTTACCTTACATGCTGTAGTTCCAGCACCAAGGACAATATTAAAAGGTATTCGCAAACTTGTGCCGGGTACTACATTAACCATTGACTTTAATGGCGAGATTCGTGAGCGACAATACTGGCGACTAACGGCACAACGTCCAGATTCGCCAAAGTCCGAGCTTGAGTGGGAAGAGGCAATTCATGCGGCGCTATATTCTGCGGTTAAAAAGCGCAAAGAAATTTCGGATGTTCCCGTTGGTGTGTTGTTGTCTGGCGGGCTTGATTCGAGTTTGCTCGTCGCCTTATTAGCAGAAGTAGGCGCAAAGGATTTGTTAACTTTTTCTATCGGTTTTGAAGATGTTGATGAAGAACGTGGTAGTGAGTTTGAGTTTTCTGATTTAGTCGCAGATCGCTATCAAACGCAACACCACAAGATACGAATACCCAATAATGAAGTGTTGCTCAGACTGCCAGAGGCAGTAGATAGCATGGCAGAGCCAATGGTAGGTCAAGATGCCGTGGCTTTTTATCTCTTGTCCGAGCAAGTCTCTAAGCACGTGAAAGTTGTGCAAAGTGGCCAGGGCGCTGATGAAGTATTTGGAGGTTATTTTTGGTATTCGAAGATGCAATCTGAGCTAGGAAATGATCTGGATCGCTTTAAAGCGCATTATTTTGATCGTACTCATCAAGAGTTTTTAGCGATGGTTACTCCGGAATATCAGGGAGATGACTATACAAGCAAAGACATTGCTCAACGTTTAGCACTACCGGGAGCCGATACTTTTATCGATAAAATATTGCGCTTAGATACTACAACCTTAATTGTTGATGACCCTGTAAAAAGGGTTGATAACATGACCATGGCTTGGGGTTTAGAAGCTAGAGTTCCTTTTTTGGATCAAGAGCTTGTAGAGTTAGCAATGCAAATGCCAGCGGCGCTAAAACTGGGTTCTGGAGGCAAACATGTGTTGAAATCGATTGCCCGCAAGCTATTGCCTAGGCAGGTTATTGATAGACCAAAAGGATATTTTCCAATGCCGGCTCTTAAGCACATCAGGGGGCCTTTTCTCGATTTTATGCATGACGTACTAACTTCGACAGAGTGCCATTCTCGACAGCTCTATAATCGTGAATACGTAGATAAGTTATTGAAAAATCCAGATAAATACACCACTAAAATAAAGGGTAGTAAACTTTGGCATCTCGCTTTATTAGAATTTTGGTTGCAAAGACACAAGGTGCATTAACCTTAATTTCAATCTGAACATAAGCGTGATAATAGTTGATATAGATACTTGGGTATTATAAGCTTGCATTATTCTGCCTGGGTCTGCGTCATGCCCATTCGGGCTATTGCTGTGAAAATGATAAACTTTTAATAAATTTAAGCCCCAAAATTGGGGTATGTTAAATATAAATGATATTGACGAGGTTATTTCCGATGGATGTAATGGACAAAATTAAGCAGCAGGTGGAATCGACCCCTGTGCTGATCTATATGAAAGGCTCTCCACAGTTTCCTATGTGTGGTTTTTCCAGTCGTGCTGCGCAAGCTCTACAAAACTGTGGTGCAGAGTTCGGCTATTTTAATGTGTTAGAAGATTCAGAGGTGTTTGAGAATCTTCACCGGTATGCTGATTGGCCTACATTTCCACAAATATATGTGAAAGGGGAATTGATTGGTGGTTGCGATATTGTCATTGAAATGTATGAAAGCGGTGAGTTGAAAAAATTGGTGGAAGGTGCTGTCGGAGTGTCTTGAACCTGAGCATCATTAGACGTATAAAGGCTGCTTATGCAGCCTTTTTTATCGACTGTTCTTAATAAGAAATATGCAAAAAGAAACCCAATTACCTATCCAGATTATTAGAAATACCGATGAGCTTTGATGCAAGGTTCTCCGGAATCCAGCGCTTGTATGGGATGGAAGCCAGTGAGCTTATTCAGCGCATGCATGTTTGTGTCATAGGGGTAGGCGGGGTTGGCTCATGGGCCATTGAAGCTTTAGCACGAACCGGTGTTGGCAGGCTTACATTGATTGATAATGATGATATTAGTGCGAGTAATACCAATCGTCAACTGCACACCTTAACAAGCACTGTGGGCAAGTCTAAGGTTTCCGTAATGGCTCAGCGAGTGGCAGAGATTAATCCTGCGTGTGATTGCAGGGTTATCGATGACTTTATTACCGCTCAAACTTACGAAACCTATTTGTCGAAAGAATATGATTATGTCATTGATGCAATTGATAGTATTAAATTTAAGTCAATCGTCATCAATTATTGCAAGCGCAATAAAATTAAAATTATTACGACGGGGGGTGCGGGAGGTTTAGCTGACCCGACAGCGATTAAAGTTGCAGATCTAACGCAAGCATACAATGATCCACTGCTTTCAAAAGTAAGGTCAGCCTTGAGAAGTGACTACGGTTTTCCTCGCGGCGATAAACGACGATTTGGCGTAGAATGTGTTTTCTCTAGTCAGTCGCCCGTTTATCCAAAGCCGGATGGAACCGTTAGCCACGCAAAACCCGGTATACATGGGGTGTCTTTAGATTGTCGTTTTGGTTATGGTTCAGTCAGTTTTGTAACCGCTAGTTTTGGCTTTATAGCAGCAGCGCAGGCTGTTAATAAAACCTTGAAAAGTAGATGCAAATAGATGCTTATTTATTCAGTAATAGTTCGAGCTTTGCCAAGCAAGCTACTATTAATAAAACAGCGCCTCCATTAAACAAAGTAATGCTTTCAAATCCAAAAAGATAATGTGCTCCTGCTAACCGAGCTGCACCGGCTACGGTACAAATTATTAAGCCGAATAATAGTACAACATTTCCGCCTATTTTTAGTATGTCGATCATTCCTATTTTTCCTTTGATGTCAGTTTAATGGTGAGTGATAAATCCTCGGCTCTTGCGTTTGTAATGTCGCCTGCTCGTGAGTATAAGCGATTTTAAACAATATGATACACTATACCCGTGGCGTTTGAGATATAGCTATATCCAAATATCCAACTTAAATTAACCCAGTGTTCATGAGCAAAGCTATTTCAAGATGACTGCAATTGCTTATGAAGGTTTTGAATATAACGTCAAGGGCTGGTCAATGAATGAAAATCGATTGAATGCGGAAATGCCAAAAGAGGAGCTAAGAGCTGCCTTAAATGCCGAATGCGGAAAGCTTGAATGGAAAGAGTTAGAAAAACATTTTGCGCGCGGAGTAGTGATAAAGGTGTGTGCTTCAATCGATTTGATTGAAGTTGCTGTTGCTATGATTAGAGATGACAAAACGGCGATTGAAAACTATATGCAACAAAGAGAAATAACTAAGGCTTCTACCCAAGATGCTATCTATTGGAACGACACTAATGCTTTTTTTTGGGCGATTGTTATTGCTCCATGGGTTATTGTGCAAGAAGTAAAACAGGCATGAGCCTCATCCCTAATATCGTTATAACGTAGGATCATGGTAGTGATTCTTTGGTGGTTGAAATGTCGACTGCATTTTGGAAAAAAAAACAGCTAAATGAAATGACGAATGAGCAATGGGAGTCACTCTGTGATGGATGTGCTCGATGTTGTTTAATAAAGCTAGAAGATGAAGAAACGGGTAAATTGCATTTTACCAATGTGGCGTGTTCGCAGCTTGATATTGAGACATGTCGATGTACTGACTACGCTCAGCGTACACATTTGGTTCCTGCTTGCATAGAGATTACGGTGGATCAGGTGAAAACCCTTACTGGTTTACCTGCCACGTGTGCGTATGCCAAATTAGCTAATGGAGAAAGCCTTGAGTCTTGGCATCCGCTTTTATCGGGAGGCCAAGCGAGTGTGATCAGGGCAGGGGTTAGTATTCATAGTATTGCGGTATCTGAGCGCCATGTACATCCTGAGCAACTAGAGGAACATGTTGTTGATTGGATAGGCTAAAAAATTATTTTCCACTCACCCCTCTACATCACAGGCTGCAAGCCTCTTTTTTGAGTATTTACCGATTTTTTACCAGGATTGAGTAGACTTATGCTTATGTTAACGAGCATAGAAGTCTACATGTGTATAATTTTTTCCTATCGTTTGAACCCAGTCGTCGCAGGCTAAAAGGTGTTTGCATACTCCTGAGTGTAGCTACGTTAGCTATGTTGTTAAGCTATTGTGTAGAGCTAAAGCATTCCAATGAAGAAATACTCTGTTTAGCGCTGAATATTTACCATGAAGGCAGAGGAGAGCCGTTTGCAGGACGGTTAGGGATTGCAACAGTGACCATGAACAGAGTCGCTTCTAAGAAATTTCCAAACAATGTGTGTCAAGTGGTATTCCAGCGTCGCTATCATCGCAAGCATGGCTTTTATGTGGGTGAGTTTTCATGGACTCAGGATCAAATAAGCGATACACCTAAACATGATGCTTCGTGGACGGATGCGATTAATCTAGCCCGAAATGTTTATCGGAATAATTTATTGAATCACGACGTTAAGAATGCGTTATTTTATCATGCGACTTATATTCAGCCGGGCTGGGCTAATCGTATGCATAAAATTACCACGATTGGTCAGCATGCTTTCTACCAAAATTACGGAACAGTTTCAAACAAGCCTGAAAAAAAGTGATAATAGAAATAAATAATGAGACCAAGAAAGAAAATAAGTGGAATGCTTTTTTTATTGAATAGCATATATTTTAAGCTAAAAAGAGTACGTTCTTTGAATGGTGCATTAGGATTATAGCCAGTGTCTTGTTGATAGTTTTCTCGCGCTTGCTGTGCATAATGTTTCTGCGCTTCAGTGAAAAGCTCTTTAGCACGTGGAAGCTCATTATCTATCGTTATCCAAATGGCCGGGTTAGAAAACCCCCAACGGCTTCCTGGTGTTTGGTAAAATGCAATATTGTTTTCTGTTAAAGTCTTGCGTATTACTTCTGCTTCATTCTCGGCAGTGTAAGGGAAAGAGAATAATCGTTTGGCCATAATTAGGAACTCAATTTAGTATCAAATAATGCCCATCCCTTAGCAGTGTATGCCACGAGTGGGTGGTTTGTAAATCGGTAGCTTAAATAAAGTGAAAAAATATTAATTAATTTGTTTTCTTAATTCATTGGCTTGCCGGTGTTGCGGATCAAGTTCTTTAATTCTATCAAGGTCTTCAATGGCAGCGTTAATGTCAGAGTTTTCTATTTGCTGTTGCACGCGTTCAAATAACGCATCGACTAAATTTTCTTTAGCAGAACTAAAGCTAGTATTGGAAATATAGGCTTGGGCATAACAACGTATAGCCTGGTTCAGGTCATCTTTACCCAAGTAGGTGCCGCCCATATTGTTCCAGGCTTCGGTAAAGCCTTTATTGATTTCAACCGCTTTTTGATAAAGCGGCAATGCCTGGTCAAAATTATCTTGTTTAAAGAATACACCCGCAAAATTGAAATGTGCCTCAGCATAGTCAGGCTTGATTTCTATAGCTTTTTCATATTGTTCCACTGCCGCTGGAATTTCATCTAAGGCAAAGAGTACGTTTGCGAGGTTGTTACGGTAAAGCGCATCAAGAGGATTGACCTCTACGGCACGTAGAATAAAGTCTAAAGCAAGTAAATAGTCTTCAATATCGTAGGCTAGCATGCCAGCCAAATGCAATGCTTTTCCGTTCTCGGGTTCAATTTCAAGAACTTTGGCGTACATTCCGTTGGCTTGTTGCAAATCACCGTCTCGATGGTATTGCAGACCTTCCTCTAGTGTTTGAGCAATATCAAGCACATCTTCTTCTGATTCAACCATTAGCTAATCCTGTTGGGCAATAAAACCGCACCTATTTATAAAGCCAATATTGTTCCAGTTTTTAATAGTTTGTTAAATATTAAGCGAATTTCGCGTCATTTAGTATATGTTCCGCCAGGATTTGCCGGTGCATGCTCCCATTCACTCAAAAATTGCTGGGCTGTATTCGAATGATGTAAAAAAGAAAACTTGGCAACTTGGTTGCCAAGGGCGAGTAGACGGGACTCAATTTGCGGGTCTTTTATGGCTCCATTCGCTGCAAACACATTGTCTACCTCAGGGATGGCGACTTGTTGCGGGATGACCCAGGCGTGTAACGCGCGGCCGATACCTCTAAGGCTGGCGAGTGCTGAAATAGCTCCCATTGAGCCTCCTGATACACCGATAAGCCCAATCATTTTGCCTTCTAGTTCCGCAAAACTCATTAAATCAAGCGCATTTTTTAATACACCACTATAACTACCGTGGTATTCTGGAGTGCCTAATAGGATCCCATGAGCTGATTTCACCTCTTTTCTGAGGCGATGAACATCATCCGGGTAAGCTTCTTCTTGTTCATTACCGTGACAAAAAACGAGTTCATAGTTTCTGAGTTCGATTAAAGTGGTATCTGCCCCCATTTGCTTGGCCCCGGTTAAAGCGATATTGATGGCGTGCTTAGTGAGGCCATTTTTGCGCAAACTTCCACTGAGTCCGATGATCTTGATTTTATCTGGTTGTGCGTTCATTCTAGTGCTTTTTTCCCCATGGCTAAAAAGTAACAAGTCTCTCTTTAGTCGAATTGCATCATATATCGAATAGCATTGGTCTGCACAATAATATGTGTTTATGGCTTACTGGCAATTACTGTTGCTCTTACGGGGGCCGGATGACCTTCTAATGTTAAGGACTTGTTCTTGGGGTCTAGAAAGTTTTCAAGGGAATGATATTTCATCCATTCGGTAGAACGTTGCTCCATACTTGTTGTTTCATTGATATCAATAATATGAGCATCCTTCAAACCACATTTTTTTAACCAGGTAAGCAACATCGCCGGAGAAGGGATAAACCAGACGTTGCCCATGTTCGCGTACCGGCCTGGAGGGACGAGGCAATGCGTATCTCCACCCGCGATAACCAGAGTTTCTAAAACGAGCTCGCCGCCGGGGCGTAAGCAAGCTTTTAATTGCTGAATATGCTCTATAGGAGAACGTCGATGATATAACACGCCCATGGAGAATACAGTGTCGAACCAGGCAAGATTGGGTGGCAGTTCTTCTATGCCAATGGGGATTACATGAACAGGGCAACTACCTATATAATTTTTTATCGCGTTAAACTGTACGACAAATAAACGAGAGGGATCAATGCCCAAAACAAACTGTGCTCCTGCGCCCCGCATACGCCAACAATGATATCCGCTACCGCAGCCTACATCTAATACTCGTTTGTTTTTTAAGGGGGAGATATGGTTTCTTAATCTATTCCATTTCAAATCAGAGCGCCATTCTGTATCAATGCTAATACCGAATAATTGGAAAGGCCCTTTGCGCCACGGGGAGAGTTTTTTTAACCTGGTAGCAAGATCTTTTTGTATGGAATCATTACAGTCATTTACGTTGCCTATAGTAATGATATCCGAGTTCAGGTTAAATTCGGAGGGCTTAATTACGGGTAATTTTTTCAAGGCATGCAACCAGGTTGGTAGGTCGCCATGTTTTTTAGCGCTGAAATTCTGGTTAATAAGCTCAGTTAGCTCGTCGATCCAAAACTCTAATGGAGTGCCAGCTAAGTTTCTATACAGCTCATTAAAAGAAATCATTTAATCGCAACAAATGAGCAAAAATTAAAGCATTGAAACCATTTGTTCGCATAATCAAAGCCGCACGCCTGTAACCGCTGAAGATGGGTGTCTAATGTTTCTGGTAGCAAAGTGTTTTCTAAGGCTTGTCTTTTTTGGCTGATTTCCAAGTCATTATAACCATTAGCACGCTTGAACATGTGATGCATGTTCTCATGAAAAATTTGATCTTGTGCGCCAGGAAATATAATCTTTTCAGAAAGCAATAAAGCACCACCTGGTCTCAGTCCCTGATAAATTGATTGCAATAAATGTTGTCTTTTTTCACGAGGCGTAAATTGCAATGTGAAATTTAGAATAACAAAGGACGCATTTTCAATGTTTATATTTTGCAGATCATCACACACTAGATCGACAGTTTGATGTTTAAATTGAGCGAGGTTTGCTTTACATTGATTAATCATTGCGGTGGAATTATCAACAGCAATCATATTGAAAGGCGTTTCTATTTTGCGTTGCAAAATGGCCGTGGTCGAAGCACCTAAGGAGCAGCCTAAGTCATATACATTGGAGTTTGCTTGAATATATTGTTGTGCAAACAAACCGGCAAACGAAATAATGGTTTCGTAACCCGGCACTGACCGCCGAATCATGTCGGGAAATACTTGAGCTACCGATTCATTAAAAGCGAAGTCGACAATCATATCTTGTCGTTTATTAAAAATATTATCCGTATTGTATGTCATGTCTACCCGGTGTTCTTAGCGTTGTCTAAATTCAAGATTATATATCAAGCGCGTTGTTAGAGCATTAGCTTGCTTTAGGTCATTAACAATGGGTTGAGGATAGGGGATAAATTTTCGGCTCGAATTTAGTTGGTGATTGCTAACCCTAGAAGGCCTTAACTTCAGCATTGTCATAATTTCACGCTCTTTTAGTTCAGTCATTTGCTTGCGAGAACCGATGATCTCAGATAGGCTCCTTAGCTATTATTTGCTATATAGACAAGGCCGAATTATGTTCAATGACATTCAATTAGTTCCTGGTTTTTCCTTTTTTGGAAAAAACATAGGGATTAAGGATGATACCCTCGATTTTGGTGGCATTCTCTCTGATTGCCCATGTAATGCTGCTGCCGTATTTACCCAAAATACGATGCCAGGTGCACCTGTGGAAGTCGGGAAAGAGCATCTACGCGATGGATCATTGCAGGCCATTATTGTTAATTCTAAAAATGCCAATGTGGCGACAGAATTACAGGGCATCAAGGATTCAAAACTGATTTGTCAGTTGGTGGCGGAAAGTTGTGAAATTGAACCGCAAGCGGTATTGCCCTCTTCTACCGGAGTAATCGGCCGTTATTTACCAATGGAAGTAGTTTCCAAGGGATGCCAAGGATTAAAAAAAGACTTTGGGAAAACAGCTCAGCATGCCGAAAATTTTGCGCGTAGTATAATGACGACCGACTCACGAGCAAAGTGGGTGAGTGCGCGAGTAGGAGACGCAACACTGTTTGCTGTTGCTAAGGGTTCTGGCATGATAGAACCAAATATGGCGACCATGTTGAGTTATTTTGTGACTGATGCCGCGATTGATAGCGCGCAGCTACAAAAGATGCTGCTGCGCATTGTGAATAAAAGTTTTAATCGAATATCTATTGATACAGATACATCAACCAGTGATACCGTTGTATTAATGGCAAATGGGTTAGCAGGAACAGTGGATTTACCCGCATTTGAGATTGCTTTACAAGATATGGCGATTTATCTCTCAAAAGAAATAGCACGAGATGGAGAGGGTGCAAGCAAGCTGATTGAACTCACTGTATCGGGAGCGCAAACTCAGGAACAGGCATTATTAACGGCTAAATCAATTATTAATTCTCCGTTAGTAAAAACAGCGATTTACGGTGCTGATCCCAACTGGGGTCGTTTTGTGATGGCGATAGGTAAAGTATTTCACTATAAAGTGAGCATTAGAGATTTAAAAATATTATTTGGTAATGATGAAAAAAGTTTGCTAATTGATGCCGATGCGATTGATAGAAACGAAGTGAAGCTTGATGAAATATCTGAATTATTAAAGAAAGAAGAAGTATTTATTAAAGTGGTACTCGGCAACGGAGCATTTTCAGAAACCGTGTGGGGTTGTGATTTAACCGAGGGATATATTGCAGAGAATGCTTATTATACGACTTAGATTATGAGTTTACGAGGTGTTGAGTTTTAACAAGTAAATAAAACTTTTTAATCCAACGTACAACCAACGAATTTTGGGCTTACTTTATCGGTTTAAGGGCGTATAAAAAATGAATAGAATGGGTTTTTTGTTATTGGGTGGTATATTTGTCGGGTTAACAGCTTGTGGTGATGGGGGGGTATCGAGTGTAGACGGCACTTCGACGATTGATTTTGCAAATCAAGAAAAAATTAGTCATTTGGATCAAGCTCAATTTGAACAAATTATAAAGTCCTTTGCGAAAGATATTCCTGTTGAGGCTCGTACTGGGAAGTGTGAGGTCATTGTTGCGGGTGCAGATTTTAATAATGATAAACATGGGGATTTTGCCATTACCTCATATTGTTTACCGGCGAACAAGTCAGTGAATAAACGGGCAAGCATTGCCTGGGATTTGTATTTGGCGCATGTAAACTCAGGGTCAATAGACGCTGTTGAATATAAAAAATTGAATACGATTTACTTTAATGCTGCACAAATACTGGTAAAACCCTATGAGGAAAATATAGGCTTAATTGTGATGTATTTGCGAGAAAATGCCTGGGAAGGAAATATAGTAGAATTAAAGCTGAGCGACGCGGGGATGAGACGGCTGTCAAAAACAAAAGCTGAAAAAAATGAGCAGGGAAAAGCATTATTGGAAAAAACGTTTAACGATAAAACATTTTTTCCAATATTTAATGCTTACAGACTCTCAGAGATTGCGAGTCTATGAAGTTTTAATCCTAAGGAATGGGCACACGCAACAACTTTCTAGTTGGTATCCCATCTTCGCCCGTTCTTCAATCACAAAAACGGCAGCTCCGGCGTTTAAGCCGAAAATACCGTCGTATCCGTTCCGATGTGCAACCGCTCATTGAACAACTGGAAGCAGGCGAAACTCCAGGAGACCAAATCCAGAGCAGTCCGATATCGACGATGCCCAGATAGTGGACATCATCCGCCAAGAAGAACATCACTAAAATACCCTTCGATGACCTTCCGCCCTCTTGGCTCCATCGGCCAGATAAGGGAAAAAGGGCTTCATGTCTGCCGCACTTAAAATTATTCCTACTTCTGATGATGCTGAAAAGCTAAGCTGAGGTGTATGTCAGGGTATAGTTGCAACAAATCTCGTGTATGCGCGAATTATCAAAAAGTATTCATGTTTTATCAAGAATAATAACATTAATTTCCTTAGTCTAATGATTCATTTCAATAACGATGAGGATTTAGAAATGAAATACTTTATGTTTCTTATAACGCTGCTCTCACCGCTCTCTTTATCAGCTGCAAACCTCAGCTTTCAAATTAACGGCTTAGAAAATGACAATGGTCAAGTAAGCTTTGTTTTATTTGATGAACATGCAAAAAAAACTTTTCCGAAAGAAGTGGGATTCGCAAGCTGTTCAACAGCAACACAAATTAACAACAAAACCGCTGTAGTACATTGCAAAGATGTAGCGCCAGGCAATTACGCTGCATTTGCATTTCACGATGAAAACAACGATGGTTTTATGGGTCATAACTGGCTAGGGTTGCCAGAAGAAAAATTTGGTTATTATGAAAATTTCCATGTGAAATTTATACCGCCTAATTTTGATGACGTCAGCTTCGTAATCACTGCTCAGGATCAAAACTTTACTATCAGTCTGCAACGCTACTAACGCATTCAAAAACTCGTCACGCCTTCCCTTAACAGTCACGCCACATAGGTTTCAGATAATGCAAACGGTAAAACTCAAACTCGAACTCGAACGTTTCCTCGAAAATCTAGCATTGTATTTTTATGACAACGCCTATAAAACGCTAATAGTGATGTTAACGGTATGTGCGCTGCTCGGCATAGGCATCTCTAAGCTTGAAGTAGAAACAACCGTTGAGGGATTATTTAAATCGGGTGATATTACATTTGCTAACTACGACGCATTCCGCAACCAGTTTGGGCAAGATTCAATAAGCATCGCTGCGATTAAATCGAACAATGTTTTTTCACTCCCATTCCTTAGCAAGCTGCGTGACTTTCATCTAGAGTTGGAAAACACCGTTCCCTATCTAGACAAAATCACAAGTCTCTACAATATCAGCAATATCTCCGGCGATGAAGGTTCGCTTATTGTAGAAGACCTGATGGAGAACTTTCCGCAAACCGCAGAAGATGTTGCTGCGCTAAAGCAAAAGGTGATGACAAACAGCCTTGTCCAATACCAAATGAGTCTGAAGCAAGGCCTTATTTCCAATACGAAATGAGTCTAAGAGAGGTGAAATAAGCTCAAATCCTGTTCATGATCCCTTGATGGAAACGATCATGAATGTAGAT
>Ga0256830_1000250_pt1 | contig 46995 bp, 41 predicted proteins | sample 128326metaG_FD_190537 | JGI IMG/M metagenome (GOLD analysis project Ga0256830, IMG submission 190537) | Hydrothermal vent microbial communities from Lau Basin, Pacific Ocean - 128-326 | ecosystem: Environmental > Aquatic > Marine > Hydrothermal vents | place: Pacific Ocean: Lau Basin | collected...
CTGGACTGGTTTTCAAAGTCCAGGCTGGCGCCGGTTTTCACCACAATCTTGTCACCGCTGATTTCGAAATTACCTGAGGCATCCGTGAGTTGATAGGTGAAGGACTCGCCACTATCCGGATCGGTTGCACTGAGAGTGGCCACCACCGTGCCGGCGGCGCTGTTTTCATCCACAGCACTCCCGCTTAGGGTGATGGCCGTCGGGCCTTCGTTGAGGTCGTTTACGTTGAGGAGGATGGTTTCCGTATAGCTGTTACCTACACTGTCGGTGACGGTAACATCCACGTTGAAACTGGACTGGTTTTCAAAATCCAGGCTGGCGCCGGTTTTCACTACGATTTTATCACCGTTAAGCTCGAAGTTACCAGAGGGGTCGCTAAGCTGGTAGCTAAAGGACTCACCTGCATCTGGTTCGATTGTATTAGGACTGACCACCACGGTACCGGCAGTGCTGTTTTCATTCTCGAAACCACCATTCGGGGTGGTTATAGCCGACTCTGCGACAATACCCTGCATCTCGTCGACGCTGGAAGAAATCTGGCTTGCCTTATCTTGGGCTTTAAAAGGCAATTCGCCCGACAAATCGACAATATCTCCAGACACAATTCGATTATCGATATCGTATTTTGATGTAAAATGACTACCTTGCTGAATACTCTGATTGAACAAGCTTTCCTCTCTCTGACTTTCCATCCCCGAACGAACGTAAGAAATAGACTCCTCGTCAACCTCTTTGCCTGTCTCAATATTTTTGACAAACAAAGCTTCCAACGCCTGATCCTGTGATTGATTGTGATTTTTGTCTTGCGGCATTTCACATCTCCCAAAAAACCTTTGCTAACTCGGTAACTCTTCAACGTGCATCGTCCAGATATGCTGACTTTTTAACCAGAAAATCAGATGGAAGTGATTTTCACTAAATAGATCACGGTTTTTTCTTAAGGGATCTGGTTTCTGGTCGACATTGAAGCTAAGACACCACTCATATTGTACGGAAGTAAATATCTGATCATGAATCACAGAAAACCCGGGGCCTGGAAGCGCACGGACGTGTTATTGGCCTCATTGTTGCTCAACATGCTGGCACTGGCACTGCCACTGGTGATCTTGCAGGTCTATGACCGCATCATTCCCAATCAGGCGGAAAGCACTCTGCTGTTCCTGGTTGGCGGCGTGACCGTGGCCTTGTTACTGGAATTCCTGCTACGCACCTTGCGCTCGGCCATCATGAGCTGGGAAGCCTCTCGCTACGACCATCAGGAAGCCATGCGCACCATGGAACATGTCTTGTCGGCCAATACCGAAGCCTTTGAGTCCCGCGCTTCCGGTTATTTCCTCGATCGCATGCAGGCACTGGACAAGATCCAGAATTTCTATGCCGGCCAAGCCTTGCTGCTGGTGCTGGACTTCCCCTTCATCATTATATTTCTGGTACTCATCACCTATATCGCGGGCAGTCTGGTTGCCATTCCCCTGGCTTTATTAGGCCTGTTCATGCTGGTGTCCTGGTATGCCGGTAACCGCCTGCATCACGCAGTCTCGGCCCGTAATCGCACCGAAGAGCAACGACAGAATTTTCTCATCGAGGTATTGCAGGGCATTCATTCCATTAAATCCATGGCCATGGAGGCTTTCATGCTGCGCCGTTATGAACGCTTGCAGGCGCAGTCCGCCCAGGCTATCGCCCGCCTGGCCAATATCAACAGCCTGGTGGAAGGCGTGGGCGCCAGCTTTGCCCAACTTGCGGTAATCAGCTTCGTCGGTCTGGGCGCGGGCTGGGTGATTGCCGGCGATCTGTCCGTTGGTGCACTTGCCGCCGGCACCATGCTGTCCGGGCGGGCTCTGCAACCCGCCATTCGTGCCATGGGGATTTGGAGTCAATTTCAGACCGTGCGCCTGGCCCGTCGGCAAGTGGATGAGCTCTACCAGATCGAACGGGAGAAAAACGGCGACAAGCAACCGAACGAGCTGCGGGGGTTCATCGAGGTGGAAAATGTCCGCTACGTCTACCCCGGCAAGCAGGAGCCGATACTCGATGGCCTCAGCCTGCGGGTGGAGCCCGGCGAGAGCGTGGCCATCACCGGCCGCAATGGCGCCGGCAAGAGCACCCTGATCAAGCTGCTGGCCGGTTTTCTGGAACCCCAGCAAGGCAGCATCAGGCTCGATGGTTGTGATCTGAAGGACTTCGACATCTCTGCCCTGCGGGCCAAGTGCGCCATCATGCCTCAGCAGGGGGTGTTGTTCGAGGGCACCATTCTCGAGAACATGACCTTGTTCCGCCAGGGGGAGATCATCGACCAGGCCATGGAACTGGCCCATCTTCTGGGGCTCAACGAAATCATCGGTCGCCTGCCCCATGGCCTGGATACCCGCATCTCCGGCGCCTACATGAGCACCCTGCCGGAAGGCGTCCGGCAGAAGATCATCATCGTGCGTTCACTGCTGGGGCATCCACAGGTCATGCTGTTCGACGATGCCAATGCCAATTTTGATATTCACAACGACCAACTGTTGTTGCGCCTGATCAAGCGTTTCAAGGGCCGCCGCACCATGGTGATCGTCACCCATCGCCCCGCTTACATGCGCTTATGTGATCACCAATTCGAACTGAAAAATGGCCAACTACACAATATTTCCGGTCAATTCGTTCAGCCGACTTTCACGACGATCAATTTCGGCCGGATGAGACCTTGAGGCACAGTTTATGACAACGACAAACGACTCCCACTCGCTGACATTCAGCGAAGCCTTGGCCGAAGCCTTGCGTTCCGGAGACGACACGGCGTTCAACAACGGCACCCCCCTGTCCGCCGCCTTGCTGCCACTATTGAGGGCACTGGGCTGGAAGAATTTTTCCCGCGAGCTGATCGAGGCCCTGCCTCATTTCAGTAACCATTTTGATATTGTGAATTTTCGCAATGTGATGGTCTCGCTGGGTTACGAAAGCCAGGCCCAGAAGACCGCAAAGCCGAGTAATATCAGCACACAACTCTATCCCTGCCTGTATGTGGCCAACAATGGCCGGGTGCTGTTGTTGCTGGAATGTTGCGGTGATCGCATTCGTTATTTCGACACCATCAATTGTCAAGAGCGGATTGGTTGGCCGCCGCCAGTGGGACGCGGCACGGCCTATACCTTCACCGACACGCAAATCGCCAAAACCATCAGCAACCAACGCATTCGGGGTAACTGGAGCCAGGAATTATTACAACGTTTTCGCAGCCTGGTCATCCACCTGCTCTCCATGACTTTTCTGATCAATCTGGTGGCCTTGGCAGTGCCACTGGCGATGATGTTAATCTATGACAAGGTCATCGGTACTCGATCACTCGACACCCTGCCCTTTCTGCTCGCCGGTGTCTCCATTGCCCTGATGGTGGACTTCGGCCTGCGCCAGCTGCGTGCGCGCCTGCTGGGCAATATTGCCGGGCGCATCGATTATCTGATCGGAGTGGAAACCTTCAAGCATCTGCTCTACATGCCACCGCTGTTCACCGAACGTTCCTCGGTGGCAGTCCAGTTGTCACGTCTGAAACAGTTCGACAGCGTGCGCGACTTTCTCACCGGCAGCGGCATCTCGGCTCTGCTGGAGCTGCCCTTTGCCATTATTTCCATCATCGTCATCGCCTTCATCGCGGGTCCCCTGGCTTGGGTGCCATTGATCACCCTGCTGGCCTATTTGCTGCTGGGCAGCTTGTTGGCCAGTCCGCTGAACGAAAACCAGAAACGTCACGGCCTGGCCAAAAGCGACAAGCATCGCAGCATGCTGCAAACCCTGGAAGGACGCACGGAGATCAAGGGCAGCGGCACCGAGACCACCTGGCTGGAGCGCTTTCGTGAAATCAGCGGTGAGAATGCCCACTCCGGCTTCAAGGCCTCGCTAATCCATGCCGCCGCGGTAGCCGCGGGACAATTGATCATGGGCCTGTCGGCGCTCACCGTGATCACCTGGGGCACCTTCATGGTCATGGCTTCCAATCTGAGCATTGGCGGACTGATTGCGATAATGGCCTTGGTGTGGCGCATTCTTAACCCCATGCAATCAGCCTATCTCAATATCACCCAGGGACGTCACATCATCAAGGCACTGCAACAAATTGATCAATTGATGAAGATCGAGGTGGAACCCCACGACAGTCATTCAGTACATCTGCTGACCGACGTCAAGGGACAGGTGACGGTGGACAGGGTGGCCTTCCGCTATGGCCCCGACCAGGATCCGACCGTACTCGGCGCCTCCTTCGTTGCCGATCCCGGCGAGCTAATCGTGATCACTGGCGCCACTGGCTCGGGCAAATCCACCCTGCTCAAGCTCATCGCCGGCATGTACCAGCCCCAGGCGGGCACCATTGCCATCGACGACATCGACATCCGCCAGATCGGCGCCAGCGAACTGCGCCGCAATATGGCCTATGTGCCCCAAAACGTGACAATGTTCCATGGCACCATTACCCAGAACCTGCGTCTTAACAATGCCCTTGCCACGTACGAGGATCTGGAACGCGCACTCAAGGAGGCCGGAGTCTTTAATGAGGTGATGGCACTCGCCGAGGGGCTGGATACACGTATTGGAGACAACGTGACCAAACAATTTCCACCGGGTTTTATTCGCGGCCTGGCCCTGGCACGGGCCCTGGTGCGGCCGGCCCCCATCCTGCTGCTCGACGAGCCCGGCGCCTCGCTGGACATGGAATCCGACCAGATCTTCATGAATAACCTGCGACGCATGCGTGGTCAACGCACGGTGATCATGGTCAGCCACCGTCCCAGCCATATAAAACTGGCCGACCGCGCCGTGTTCATGCAACAAGGAGCCATCAAATTCGTCGGCGACCCGGCCAAGGTTGTCGCCCACCTACTGGAGCAAGCAACATGAAAGACACTAATCCGCTTTTTTCGCCGCCCTCGGGTGGCGCCTTACCTCGAGCCCGCGCCCGTTATCTGACCCAAGCTATTGAGCTGGAGGAACGTCCCCCTTCGGGCATCATCAGCGCTTCCGTATATTTGTCGTTGTTTCTGATCACAGCCGTTGTCATCTGGGCTTCGGTTACTATTATTCAGGAAACCGCCCGCGCGCCTGGAGAGGTGATACCCGCTAACCACAGCATTAATATCCAACATCTCGAAGGCGGGCTGGTGAAAACCCTGTTCGTGCGTGAAGGGGATCGAAAACGTAAGGACGAACCGCTTCTGTTGCTGGACGACACGGCGCTGAAATCTGAGCTACGGCAAATGCAGGTACGTGAAGCCGCACTCAATCTGCAAGCCGAACGCCTGGCTGCGCTGCTGGAACAACGTGAACCCGACTTCAGTATCGCTGGCACCCAATATCTTTACTTGGCCAACAAACAGCAGACTATCTACCAAGCCCAGCGGCACAGCTTCGAACGTGAAAGGGAAGTAATCGACAGCCAAATTCGCAGACGCGAACAGGAACTGATACGCCAGAACAATCTGGTAAAATCACGCCAAGATGAAATCACCCTGCTGGAGCAGCAGCTTAAACTGCAAAATCAGATGCTGCAAGAAAACATGGTGGCCAAGAGCGACCTGCTGATAACCCAGACTCGACTGGCTGAGGCCCGGGGCAACCTTGCTCGCGACAGCGCCCTGGTCGCCGCCGCCGCTCTGGAAGAAGCCAAACAACGCAAACTGGAGCTAGAGGCTGTTTTCTTTAAAGACATTGAACTGGAAAGCGGCAAGGTGGCCGCCGAGCTGGCTGAGATCAACCAGGCCCTGATTCGTATTCAGGATCAGGTGAAACGACTGGACATTCGCGCACCTGCCGACGGCATCGTACAAAATCTGAGTGTCACCAGCGGGCAAGTGGTGATCGAACCGGGCCAGGTGATCCTACAGATTATTCCGGAGGATGATGAGCTGGTGGTGGAAGCCAAGGTATCACCAGCCGATATCGGCCATGTGCAACCGGGGCACACCGCCGATATCCGCGTGGACAGCTACGACATCGCCCGCTTTGGCCTACTGCAAGGCACGGTGGAACGTATTTCCGCCACCACCTACCTGGATGCCCAGCACCAACCCTATTATCGCGCCGAAATCACCCTCAAGAGCGATCACCTGGGCAGTGATGCTTATCCCTTGCGAATCATTCCAGGTATGACCGTGGTGGCCGACATCCGTACCGGCGAGAGAACTCTGATGGACTACCTGTTACGGCCCATTCGTCGCGGTCTGAACACGGCCTTTGGTGAACGCTGATCAATGCGTAGACATAAGTCACGGGAATCATGCCGCCGTGAATGGCGCGCATATTGAAGGCATGGCCGAAAATAAAGGAAATGTTCTCTTTTTCACACAAATCAGCTACCCAATACCAGGTGAACATGCACTCAACGCCGATTACCAGGTTCTCCCGGTAGGGGCTGGTTTGTGTCCAGCAGTGCATTGGGTGTTACTTTGATGTTTTTGTGCAGGACGATCTCACCGCTCTGGTTGAGAATGCACAGATACAGGCAGCGCGCATGAAGATCAATACCGCAATAAAATAAGCCGCCCTCAAAAACAACTTGTCCCATATATTGTACATCACCTCAGAAAAGGCTATACTTGTACATTATAATGTACAAGTGGAGATGTGAAATGCGAATAGTATCATTTACCGAGGCAAGAAACGGGCTAAAATCTGTTTTAGATCAAGTAGTTAACGATGCAGATTGTACTGTTATCACTCGCAGAGATAGCGAAGATGCAGTTGTAATGTCACTTGATTATTTCAATAGCCTGATGGAAACAGTGTATTTGCTGAAGTCCCCAGCAAATGCAGAGCATTTACGGAAATCCATTGAGCAATATCGAGAAGGTAATGTTCAAGAAAAGAATTTACTGAATGAGTAGGAATCTGGCATGGACTGAGGCAGCTTGGTCAGATTATGTATATTGGCAAGGCCAAGATAATAAGACGTTAAAACGTATCAACAAGCTAATCGTTAATGTCTTAAGAGTACCTTTTGAAGGCATAGGTAAACCCGAATCGTTAAAGGAAAACTTGTCTGGATTTTGGTCTAGAAGAATAGATGATACTCACAGGTTGGTTTATGCCGTTTCAGATACACACATAACTGTCATTTCATGTAGATATCACTACATCTGAGTTGAGGGTGTCAAATGGACTCCCGATACTTACCCACTATTTTTCGCGCTCTGCTCGATATATCTTTTGTTTTACTGCTCTTTTTATACATCGTGTTTGACTTGCCGGGTTTAAAGTCAGGATTTGTGATTTGCCCCATTGTAATTTGATGCATAACGGACTGAAACTCGGCAAAACTGAGTTTTGTTCGGTCTTTTAGCAATTTATCAATAATTCGAATCACACCGTTACCTGTTAGTATGTCGTAGCGGTTGATAATAGAGGATCGCGCTATCAGTTGATCAAACAATTTTTTCTCGGTGATTGTCGATAAAAGCACACATTGCTCGACCAGTTTTAAATACGTTTCTTGCAAACATCGAATTCGGTCTACTTTTTTTTCATACTTAGTTAAATCCCTCAAGGATGAATAATTGGATGCGATCGTTGCGATAAATTCCAACGGTGACATGATTTCATCAAATTCTTTATACGAAGCTGGAAACTCACGCAAAAAATCACGCATACAAAAAATGGCGTCACGGGTTACGCCATCTGCTGTCTTGTAGGCTCTACGGCCGGAAACGGCTTTTTCAAAAAAACGGTATTGCTTTTGAAAATCAAAGGCAATGTCACGCGAGGCCTTGTTTTTCAAAAGCAACTGTTGCTGCGCCGCTGTGAACCCCATTTTTGCCAACAACTGCTGGACCAGGGTTTCATTAAACACTGAGTCAAAATAGTGAAGCATTTCATGCCGAGAAAATAATTTAATGTTTTTCTTTTCACCCGTCAGTAAAAAATCCACTACCTGGCAAAAACGCTGCACCGTGTATTTGGCTTTATTTTTTTGCTCGGTGATATTCGTTGACATCTTATCAACATCGTCATACCGGTACTCATGATGAAACAGACCAAATTGCCGAATCGTGCCATAATCAATGATACCGCCGTCCATCAAAATATTATCGCCATCCCAGTCCATCCAGCAAAAGATATACTCACTTTCAAATATGGCAGAGGCTGTTGCAAAGTCAGTGGCCACTTTTTTTAAAAACGATCGGTATTTGGTCTTTTCATTACATGAATGCGAATCCAGATTAAGGTTTTTATTTTCTATTTCTCTATCAATACAATAATCAAGCAATTGTTTCAGCGGCGCAAACTCGCCGCGCTTCATGTAACCAAAAAAGTGAGCCGGACGAAGCAGATTTTTTGATGCCCTGACGTTCACCGAATTCCCATTTTTATAGCGAATAACAACCAATGTACGCTCAGTATTAATATCTTTTTGATGCATCATATTACTGAACAACGCAGCTATCATGCCCTCAGAAAAATCCGCACGACCGCAACCATAAGAGGCCAATCTCGTACCCGTTTTAAAAAATCGTTTTTCATTTGCGGTTGCTGGACTCAGGCGTGTTGCACCCGTACCACAACTTGAAACATCCCAATGCCCATAACGACTTTTAAAATGTCCATTCCAAATACTGCGTCCATCGCCTGATGTTTTTCCTTGCTTATTCGGGTGTTGTATTTGCAAATAACGCGTTGCCATATATTTATTGGGCTTGATTAACGCAGCATCAATTTTAGTGTTATGCTCAACATCATATTCATTTATAATTTGCAGAGAGAAGGTGTCGAGCAATTGTTTTTTTAACTCGGCATTTAAGGTGTGTGGATGGGACTGAGGCAGCAAACCCATTTCTTTGGCTAATTCAAAATTAAAATAACCAACTTCACCACCCTGGCGAACATAAGCCGGGTAGCCAACATAAATATTTTCTACCGCGCTTTTAAGAGGATGGTCGCCATTTATTTGATTAAATGTGGAGTAAGCTGCGGCTTTTTTTGATTTTTGCACAGGATTTTCGCTCATACATCCTGTATCGGTAATCAATGGTGAAGCTTTAACCGACAAGCGCCTCAATAGCATTCTCATCAAGCAACCATTTGATGAGCTCATCTGCGGGTTTTGGTTTACTCATGTAATAACCTTGGGCGTAGTCACAATTCAGTGATTTCAAAATATCCCACGCGGCCTTTGTTTCAACACCTTCAGCGACCACTTCTAGGCCCAGATTATGTGCCAATTCTATCGTCGACCTGACAATCATTTCATCGTTGTCGTCTTTATCCAGAGATATTACAAACGATTTATCCAACTTCAATTTTTCAACGGGCAACTGTTTTAAATACGTTAATGAAGAAAAACCTGTCCCAAAGTCGTCAATGACGAGCTTCAAGCCCATGGATTCCAGTTTTTTTAATTTTTTCATGGCCGATACCGGATTTATCATCATTGCACTTTCGGTTATTTCGATCGTCAAACAATTTTCATTGAGTTTATAACGCGAAAAACACGCATCAAACTCCGTTATCAAATCACTATCCAATAAGTTTAATACCGACAGATTAATTGATACGTCTAAATGAAAGCCGTCATGACGCCAGCTCGAACACTGTTTCGCAGCTTGGTTCATCACCCAGCGTGTGAGTAAATTAATTTGACCGCTTTGTTCCGCAATTGACACTATCTGGTCAGCTGCTATTGGACCCAATTGCGGATGACGCCATCGAATAAGCGCCTCAACCCCAACAACATTGCTGTCCTCAAACGCCAATTGCGGTTGATACTCCAAATAAAGCAAATCATTTTTTATGGCATCACGAAGATCGCCGGTCAAAGTCAATCTGTCAGGATCTGTTTCATTGCACTTTTCATCATAAAAATAAAATGCTTGCTGAGTATTTTGTGCAAAATGCAATGCTGCGTCGGCGCGCTTTAACAGCTGCGTTGCATTACTGCCATTTTCTGGAAAGATAGCAACACCCATTGTCGAGCTTACATAAACTTTTGAACCATTGATTGATGTTATTTCTGCAAGTACTTGTTCGATTTTGGAAATTGCCCGCCTTGCATGAGCTTTATTGCTTTGAGACAGTAAAATGGCAAACTCATCACTACCCAAACGCGCCACAGTATCAATGTCTCGTATCATACTCTCTAGGCGAATGCCTACCTCTATCACCAAGGCATCGCCTGCGTGGTGCCCAAGAGTCTCATTGATTTCCTTAAAACGGTCGAGATCAAGAATAATCAAGGCACATTCTGACTGCGCCTGTTTCGCATTAAACACGGCCTGGGAAAGCCGGTCTCGAAGTAAGGTTCTGTTTGCCAAGCCGGTCAAGCTGTCATGTAAGGCCTGATGCTCCAGTTCAAATTGCCGACTTCTTATCTGCGAACGCATTTCATTAAATGCCTCCATCAGTTCTTGCGTTTCTTTGGTGCCAACAATGGGTAAGCTCACACCGCTTTCTCCAAAAGCGATCGCTTTCATCGCTTTGGAAACGGTGCCAATAGGCCGCGATATCAGTGTCTCAAAAAAGAAAATCGCAATAACAAAAAACACAATAATAGCCGCACCAACAAGCCACATAAAGTTTGACTGCAAATCCGCAGCGTTCGATAACAAATCAATGTCTTTTAAACTCTCCGCCTCAAAATAGGCATTCAAGTTGAGCAAGTGGCCTTCCACAACCTTTAATTTAGGTTCAATATTTTGCTTTATTAACACCACATCCTGACGCCATTCCCCGGAGCGATTTATTTTTTTCACGGATTGAAAACCTTGATACCAGCGAGATGCTGCATTTTTCATGTCAACCAGTGCATCCGATGCCTCAAACCCCAGTTTGCCTTGGGTATCCAAACTGTCCAGCAAAGACAAATGCGCCAATAGCACTTGAAATAAATCGCTCACACCTACTTCCTGATGAGCTAAGGCTTCTTCGCTGGCCGAGCTAAAACGATTTACTGCATACAGTCGAAAATGTGACACCAATTGAGACCAGGCAAACCGGGTTTTCAACAATGCATCATATACCGCATTATCAAATGAAGTTCGATCTGACTCCATTTCATCAACAGCAATTGTGATGGCATTGGCAAACTGAATTCGACTTGGCCGCAGATTTTCACTGACTTCTGCCAAGGAAGGATATTGCTCGGTATTCACTGTGCGGGTCTTTAATATCTCGGCAAAACCGGATTTCAGTTCAATCAGCAATAAAGTCAAACTGTCGATATCGATTGATGAATCGGGGTTGGAGGCGGATAAAACAGAATTGGACAGCGACTCACTGGCGAAAATTGCACTTTGAATAGAGGTACGGATTTCACTCTGGAGATGAGTACGCGTAGGATCAAGCAAAAAAGCGCTCAACCTTTTGTAGCTGTCAAACAAGCCATCATGAATGGTCTGGCTATAGTTTTGGGCAATATAGCGATTGACGATCTTTTCAACTATCGCATTGCTGGTACGCTTAACATTTTGTTGTGCAAAAACCGCCGTGGCAATCGCAATGACAACAAATACTAACGCAAAGATGGTAAAACGACCTTTTAGTGTGCCAAACATGCTTAAAACGGCTTCCTGCTAATACTTTATAACTAAAAAACATTGATGCAATATATACTTTTAATGACTGGCGATAAAGCTTTCTTTGTTCAAAAAAGAAGAATAAAACAACGATCAAATAGATAAATCCTGTTTTAATTTTACCTCTCACTATTAATCAAGGGCTTAGCCCAAATACATGCTATTGAGGCTCGTTAAAATCGCATTTAAACACAGTAATTCGGAGAAAATATAAAAGGCGATACCGCATTCGCTGTATTCCACAATAAATTCAGCGAATTACAGCGACTATTCTTTGGCTTTGAGGCAGGCGCTTTACTTGGCAGGGAGAGAATGGCAACGCATGCAGTTTTTAGTGGGAGCAAAAGCAATTTTTCCGTGGCATACACCGCAAAATTTGCCTGTTAATACATCCATCATGGCAATATCATTTGCCCCTTTCTTCTTTTTAAAAATCGCTGGGTGACAATTTTTACAGGCCAACCATTCGGTATGCTGGCGATGGGGGAACAACACGTTCGGCATTGCCCCTGTATCAGTAAAAACGATATCCAGATCCAGGGGCTTTAAGTCAGGGCCGGTGCCATAAAGGTCTGAACGAGGCGCAATGTGACCGAGTCTTAAAGCCTGAACCCAGTCCGTTAAACCTGCCGCGTCCCTGGGAAACTCCCCCATCGCCACCTCGGGCAATTGCAAACCAAACATTGCCGTAATATTTGTCGGGTCGTGGATACCATCTTCCGCAATCGGTACCGCTTTTCCCGTTACCTGAAAATGCGTGCCTTTACTCCAGAACTGACCTTTAAACTGTTCTTCTGCTGCTTTTTCTTGAGCAGCAAGCCCAAAAGACACAGAAAAAACCAGCCCTACGACTAAAATACGCAACTTGCTTTGACTTAAACAACGACGAAAACACATAACTCCCCACCGACAAATGACAATATCACCAATTTAAACATGGAATTAATTAACACACCAACTTAATGACGCATATAATCACCGAAACACCCACCCGAGCGAATTTCTGCGCGTTATTGTACAATGCTTTACACCCAAAAAGACACCACTCCAAATAACTCATGCAACATCACAAGCCAATAAAACGATTAAACATAAAACTGTCAACCACCCCGATTTTATGGATGACATTTTTCACTGTCACCTTTTTTGCGTTCAATCATATTGTCCAGCTATACGTTGAGCCTCGGGAAATTCATATCTCCAAGCAACAAGCGCGTGAAATTGGCAATAAAATCTGGCGAAATGAGGGTAACAACGACAATAAAAACCTTGTCATCTGGCATGAAGGTGAAGCTTTCCCCTCATTGGGTCTGGGGCATTTTATATGGTACCCCGCCGGTGTTGAGCATCGCTACACAGAAACATTTCCGGACTTGATTCAATACATATCGCAAACGCGAGAAATTCCGACTTGGCTGAAACAACAAAAAACACCGCCCTGGACAACAAGAAAGGACTTTTATGATAAGTTAAACAGTGACTTTACCCGAAAACTACGCCACTTTTTACAAGACACCATGGCTGAACAAACCCAATTTATTGTGCTTCGACTCGAGGCCGCTTTACCCAAGATGCTAAAAGCAATAAAAAACGGTTTTACTCGCCAAGCAGTAAGAACCAATTTTTATCACGTTGCAAACCAGAAAAATGGCATTTACGCCTTAGTCGACTATGTAAACTTTAAAGGCGAGGGAGTGCTGAGTTCAGAAAGATACAATAACCAAGGCTGGGGTTTACTCCAGGTTTTAGAGCATATGGATAAAAACCAACGTGATCCATTAAGAGCCTTTGTTGATAGTGCCAGTCAACGCTTGATACGTCGAGTGGCTAACGCGCCACAGGATGAAAGCAAATGGCTGCCACTGTGGCTAAAGCGTATTCAAAGCTATCTTGATTAATATTACGAAGGCCCTGTAAGCGTCAACTGCTTATCAAGTGCCTTTTTAAAGTGCTCGGCTCTTTTTCGATTCACACCGAAATCACTATAACCAATACGCGATGCGGAACGAATATGAACAAGTTTGTTGTCATGCTCAATCCGGACATCAAAATCATCCACAAAACGAAAAAAGCGTGAGGTAAACGTAGCGGCTATATAATTGCCCTGAACTTCAATAATATCCGCTCCCATAGCTAACAGAACCTGGGTTATATCATCCAATGACACAGTGTTGTCTATTTTATACGGCGCAATAAAATGAACATCATTTGTGTCAATGTCCACGTTTTCACTCACAACACAGTTGGGTTTTTTGGGGCATTCCGCCAATTTGCCTGATACCAATCCAGCAACCTGTTTCGATTTTGAGGCACAACCAGCGATTGAAAAATAAATTATCACTAACGGCATCAAAACAACAATAATCAACAACAAGTTCTTCATAGTTAAATGGTTATGGCTGATAAGTTAAGACAAGCACCTTCAACCCCTTAGCTTTTACGGCTTCCCGGAAAACCCGCGGGGCTGATATTTTTTCAATATAGCAACACTGGGGGCAATGCTTTTCGAGCAGGTCAAATAAAAAATCTTCACCCAGATCAGGCGTATTTAAACATAACATAATCTTTCCGTCAGGCTCCATCAAACGGGGAAACTGGCGAATTATTTTTCCATAGTCACGCTTAATGTCGACACTCCCGCGCTGGAAACTGGGCGGATCAGAAATCAACAAATTATAAGGGCCATGTTTCCTCAAGCGCCCAAAAGATTTGAAAATATCAATTTTGTTAAAACGAACCGCACGCATATCATGGTTATTAAGCAAATGATTTTCACGCCCTCGACGCAACACCCCTGAGTTATTATCCACATTATAAACCTGCTTTGCACCGCCGGCCAACGCTGCCACTGAAAAAGAGCACGTAAAAGAAAACAGGTTCAAAACTGTTTTGCCTTTGGCGTTTTCCATTACCCATTTTCGGCCATTGGCCATATCCAGAAACAAGCCCACATTTTGCGACGCGCCCAATTGAATTGCATACGTTAATCCATGTTCAATGACAGTCAGTGCTGAGATGGAGTCCCCTGATATCAATTCAAATGGCGCATGGGGACGAGTACGATGCTGCACCTGAACTGACTTGCACTCGGGAATTTTAGCCCTCAGGATTTCAGCCAGCATCCTCAACTCATCCCCGACCACTTCACGATACAAGATTATCAACACAACAGGCGGGAACCAATCAACATTGACATGAAACAGCCCCTCATAAGCATGCCCTCGACCATGAAACAATCGCCTGCATTCCTGAGAGCCGGAAAAGGCCTGTTCTGAAAAATCAATATGCTCGGTTAGCTCCACTAACGGTTTTACCATCAGGAGACCACTTCAATTCGGGTTTCTGCTGTTTTTTTATCAAGCGTAAAAAGCAGCTCGGTGTATTCAATTTCTGCGCTATCCAATGTCGGAACATCAGCGCATTGGCAGCCCGAAATAACACTATTATAAAAAATTCCAACTTTGACAAATATATTTTTTCCATCATCATTTTTCGACAATATAATAAGTTTCATATTTTCGGTTGTTGCGCAGTTGCCATATCGCAAGGTTTGTTGTAAGCGCAATTGCTCAACACTTAATTGGGAAATTTCATTTTGAAACGCATCAACAAATAATGGCCCATGCCACTCTTTTAACGATTCAGTAAGTTTAATCATTCGCTTTCATCTTTTTTGTTTTTCATTTACACCTGCAAACCTGGAAATTAAAAGGGGGCATCTGATTCACAAACCGTGCGTTTGCCATTTGCGGGATGGGTAAACACCAGTTTTTGCGCATGCAATAATAATCGTGACGCCGGTGTGCCATACAAACAATCCCCCATAATGGGGGCATTCAATCCATCTTTATGCGCGGCATGCACTCGTAACTGATGGGTTCGACCAGTCAGTGGATACAAATAAACCCGGGCAGTCTCATCATCATTGTGTATCAATTCCCAGTTCGTTTGGGATTGTTTTCCGCGATCATAACAAACCTGCTGCCTCGGCCTATCAGCGTAATCCATACACAACGGTAATAGAATGCGACCTGTCTTCTGGTCAAGGGGCTTGGACAAAATTGCAATATAGCGCTTCTCTATGGTGTGCTGTAGAAATTGTTTTTGCAATGCCTTATGTGTATTTTTATTTTTTGCGACAAGTAACAAACCGGAAGTCGCCATATCCAGGCGATGCAAAAGCAAGGGGCCGCTGGCATCAGGGTAACGGGCTTGCATACGCGTCAAAACAGAGTCGCTGATATTTCGACCTGGCACAGACAACAAACCAGCGGGCTTGTTAACCACTACCACATCTTCATCTTCGTAAACAACGTCGGGAGCTTGGTCATCTGCATCAAAAACACCCAATAATTGTTTCGACTCGACCTTGATTCCCTGCAACATAAAACCCAGGAGTGGCGCACAACGTCCACTGCATGCAGGGTAATACTGACCATGGTGACGGACACTTTTTTCCGGCGGCAAGCCCCACCAGAATTCAGCAAAAGCCAAAGGCTGCAAACGGTGTAAATTAGCGTATTGAAAAAGCTTGATCGCTGCACAACTACCAACAAGCGCGTCGATATACGGCTTAGACCATATCTCTGAAATGGCCTTTTTTTCACCTAGCGAATTAAACAAAAACGTTTTTCGCCCATCCGGATTGTAATTAAGCACAGGCGGCACAAATTTGCAGAACCCGGCATTGCTGTTCGATCCGAATATTGCCTGATAAGCTTGTCGCCCAGAATATGCCGATAAAAAACCAATTCTTGCATTTTTATCCTTGACAACCAGCACCCCATACATGATACCAGCATCATTATTCCCCCATTCAAGCATGGATTGCAATATGTTACCCGCCCTGATTGCAAGCGGGTGATGTTGGTAGTCAAGAGGGTCTGCCAATATCTCAGGAATATCCGCGGGTTTTGGCTGTGGTGAAAAATAATGAATGTATCTTGCTAACATTGGTCGCATCTTCAAGTGCGCCAGCGGGCGCTTCCAAGAGAGGATTAAAACAAAAAGGCATTACTGAAGATATTCTTTGACATGAAGTGCCAACGGATAAACCTGATTCCGCTTCAAGTTCTTCAACTTCATCACAATTGAAACGGCCTGTTTAAGTGAAACCTCTTCCAAAAGCACCGCAAGCAGGTGTTTCAACTCGTCTTCACTTTCATCGGTTTTTTCGTGTGTTTTTCCTTCCAGCAAAAGCACAATTTCACCTTTCTCCTGATTCCCATCGGACTCGACAAACTCAAGCAAATCAATCAAAGCCGCTTTGCGCACTGTTTCAAATAATTTGGTTAACTCCCGGGCCAACACAGCTTGTCGTTCAGCACCAAATAATTCGAGCATCACTGTCAATGTATCAATGAGTCGTCGTGGCGATTCATAAAAGATCATGGTTCGGGATTCCAACGCCAAAGCTTCCAGAGCTTTTCGTTTGCTCGCCGGTTTTGCCGGCAAGAAGCCTTCGAATGTAAACCGATCCGTGGCAAGCCCAGCGACTGAAATTGCACTAATGGCGGCGCAAGCGCCAGGTACAGCTCGTACCGGGATTTGCCTTTCATGCGCCAATCTTACCAACGCAAATCCTGGGTCACTGATTAGTGGCACTCCCGCATCGGAAATAATTGCAACAGACTCGCCTTGCGCAACACGATCACACACGGATTCAGCAACGGATTTCTCATTATGCTCGTGAAACGCCTGACACTTTGTGTGTATCTGAAAGTGTCGGAGTAAAGGCAAACTGTGGCGGGTGTCTTCTGCCAGAATCAAATCAACCTGCTTTAGCACATCGATGGCACGTGCCGTCATATCACCAAGGTTGCCAATTGGCGTGGCAACGACATGAATTTTACCTTGAACTTGCTTTTGGGTAACCGACACAAATGTCTCCTGGAATGTGAACTTATCTGGGCAAAATAGAATCTGATTTTACGCGACATAACAGGATATTTGAAATATCATGGCGAAATACTTGCAACACTCCAATTAGACCGGATAATTTAGGAAAAAACCGCTTAAAGAAGTTCTGATTAAGTCATCTAGCGAGCGTTAGCTGCGATAAAATCAAGCACAAAATGCGCATTTATTCCCGATAAACTGCGCTTTTTCGATGGATTTTACCCTGCTTCCACCTTACTATCTCACTGAATCAGCCCTTCCGTAATACAAACAATCTTCGGAAAAACTGAATTGACTAAAACCCTACATTTTTCAGCCATTGCACTGTTCGCTGTCACATTAATCGCCTTGCTTGCGAGTTGCGCCAGCGTCGACGTAAAAGATCATAGCTCCCTCACGGCAACAACCACTACGCCAGAGCAGCCGTTGCCCTCAGAAGACCCGGGTGAACTCATTGCTCAAGGTAAAATTGCGGAAGCCGCCATGCTGTATTTAACCATCGCTAGCCGAACCAACAGCCCGCAAAAACAGGATATTCAATTAAAAGCCATTGATTTGTTAACCAAATCAGGCCATTTTGAGATAGCAATCAACCTGCTGGCAGAATTAAATCGCGACAATTTAAACACCGAACAAACCACTTACTATGCTTATTTAAAGGCAAAAACTGCAATTTATGCCCGAAAGCCTCAAAAAAGCCTTCAATGGTTAAACCTTGTCAAACCAGAAAATCTTTCCAGCTTTGCCAACAAAGCGGATGTTCTTCGCCTTTACATTACAACATACGATCTGGCATCCGACACCAAAAATGCCACCTTGAAACGCATCAGCCTTGAATCCTATATTCAGTCTGATCAGGAAGTCTTGCAAAATCAGCAGGCCATCATCCGCGGTTTGCTAACGCTTGGCAACAACACACTGTTAAATATTTCCCAAATCGAATCTGCACCCAATATTCGCGCCTGGATTGACTTGAGTCTACTCGTAAAAAGAACAAAAAATCCGTTTCGACTGGGTGAACAACTCAAAACCTGGCAAGCACAAAACCCTCAACTTGGTATTCAGGACGCATTACTCAACACATTGGCTCCCCATGTTGATGATGTTGCACCTAATCTGGACAATATAGCGCTTTTACTCCCCCTGACAGGTAAATTCAGCAAGCCGGCCACCGCGATTCGAGACGGTTTTATCGCCAGCTACTATGCCAATGCCAGCACCGGAATGACACCCACGGTGCATATCTATGATACCGGACACAAAAACAGCAACATCCTCTCGATTTATCAGCAAGCCATTGATAACGGTGCGGATATTATCGTCGGGCCTTTGCAAAAAAAAACTGTTAAACAAATAGCACTTAATACCAATCACAACACACCTACACTGGTGCTCAATCAGCTGGACGACAATGATTTTTACTCCAAGAACTTTTACCAGTTTTCACTTTCTCCGGAAGAAGAAGCAAAGCAGACAGCAAAACGCGCCTGGCTTGACGGACATAACCGGGCAGCCATCATTGCCCCAAAGAACAAATGGGGAAAACGCGTATCCAGTGCCTTTATTGAAGAATGGGAAAAACTCGGCGGCGAAACCGTTGCCAAAACCACCTACAACGCAAAAAAATCCGATTTTGCAAAGCCAATCAAAGCCTTGCTTGCCATAGACAAAAGCAAGGAACGTCGTAGGGCGCTGTCCAAGCTGCTCAAGACCCGCCTCAAGTTCGAGCCGCGGCGACGACAGGATATTGATTTTATTTTTATGGCCGCCTTTCCCAAGCAAGCCAGACTGATCCCACCCCAGCTAAAATTTTACCGGGCCGCCAATCTCCCCATTTATGCCACTTCACACAGTTTTTCTGGTCGATTGGATCAGAAGAAAGACCGCGATCTCGATAATATCATCATCGGCGATATGCCATGGACATTAACCACCGCAAGAAACAACAGCTATAAACAGGAAATTTACAAAGCCCGGCCAAACAGTTCACGAAAGTTTAATCGCTTTTATGCATTTGGCACCGACTCTTACAACATTATATATTACTTAAACTGGTTAAGGGCAAACAGCCTTTCACGTTTTCAGGGGACTACTGGCGAGCTGTACATGAGTGAAAACAATCGCGTTATTCGAACCTTAAGCTGGGCGAAATTCCGAAAAGGCCGGGCCAAATTACTACCTGCAATGGCCATGTTAAGTGAGTAACGAATGCTTATTAATACGCTAAAAAAACAAACCAGCTCCGAGATTGGTCGAACAGCTGAAAGTCTGGCCGCAAAATACCTGACAGATCAGGGACTGCAAATTATTGAGCAAAACTACAGTGCAAAAACCGGCGAAATAGACATTATCGCACTGGATAATCAAGTACTGGTTTTTATTGAAGTGAAATTCAGAAAAACAGCCCGTTATGGGCAACCCTATGAAACAGTCACTCACAACAAACAGCAAAAGATTATTCGAACAGCACAAAGCTATCTGCTAAAACATAAAAAATACACAAATTATGCCTGTCGCTTTGATATAATATCCATTTTGAATAATGAAATTACCTGGCTAAGCCATGCCTTTGAATAAGCCAACTAATGAGTCAAAAATGAAAATAACACACATCAAAAAAATAACGCTATTACTCAGCATACTCACATTGACTTATAATCTGAGCGGCTGCTCTCCATTACTTGTTGTCGGTGCTGCTGCCGGTGCAAGCGCCACAATTGCCACCGATCGCCGCTCCACTGGGAAAATGCTTGAAGACCAGGCGATCGAATTACAAGCCACTGATTTCATCTACTCCAACAAAACATTCGGCAAAAAAGTGCGCGTTTCTGTCACCAGTGTCAACAATATTGTTTTATTAACCGGCGAAGTACCCAAGGCTGAATACCGCGATACGATTTATGAAAAAATAGTCCGTATGCGTGCGGTAAGAGATGTCATTAACAAAATTCAGGTACGCAGTAAACTTTCTGCCGAAGACCGATCCAACGACCTGTGGATTACCAGTAAAATAAAGACCCGAATCCTTGCCAAAAAGGGGCTGCTATCCAGAACCAAAGTAATCACTTCTGATGAAAAAGTGTATCTGATGGGAATGGTAACAACGCAAGAAGCCGAAGAAATCATCGCAATTATTAAAGAAATGGGGATAAACAATATTATCCCCTTGTACGAACCCTACAACGACAACCTAAGCAAAGCACTAACCGCACAATCACAATCCTCATCAAACCCAACGGTTTCCAAAAAAGCACTGGAAAAAACGCTAGAGGAAAAACTCAGAGAAGAAGACAACATCACCATAAAACCTTATGTGATAACACCACCAATTACGCTCAACAATGACGAATAAGCCTTTACCTAAAGACTTTATCGCGTCATTGCATGCAATTTTTGAAACGCAAAACGTCCTGACCGACAAGGCCGAATGCTGGACCTACGGCTATGACAATTCTCGTCAACACGCACAACCCGACGCCGTTGTATTTGCCAACACCCATCAACAAATCAAAAAACTGATCACACTTTGCAACCAGCAGCAAATTCCCATTGTTGCCCGAGGCAGGGGCACAGGAACCACCGGCGCAACTGTTCCGCTAAAAGCGGGGGTTGTTCTTTCCCTGGAACGCATGAATAAAATTATCAGTATAGACCCGGACAATCGCCTTGCCATCGTGCAACCCGGTGTCACAAATCAAGCCTTGCAAGAAGCCGCCGGCAAGTACGGTTTTTTTTGGCCGCCCGACCCGACCAGTGCAGCATTTTGCACTATTGGCGGCAACCTCGCCTATAACTCCGCAGGGCCCCGTGCAGTAAAATACGGCACACCAAGAGAAAACATACTAGGCTTGCGAGCAATTACAGGTGAAGGAAAAGAAATCATCACTGGCACATGCACCACAAAAGGCGTTGTCGGTTTTGACCTGACGCGCCTAATTGTTGGTTCCGAAGGAACCCTTGCCATTATCACCGAAGCCACCTTGAAATTAACACCATTGGCAGAAGCCAAACGGGTTTTGCAAATGATATACAAAAGTATCAGCAGTGCAGCCAGTGCAGTTTCAGCGATTATGGCACAACCATTTACCCCCTGCGCACTGGAATTTATTGATGGAAATGCCATTAAAATGGTAAAAAAATTTTCTGCTTCTGCATTGCCCGACAACGCTGCTGCCATGCTTATGATTGAAGTTGACGGCCCTCTATCTGCCCTGGAAAACGGCGTTGATGCCATTTATCACGCTGCCAATAACAGCGGGCTAATCGAGTTTAAGGAGGCAAAAACAAAAGCCGAGGTTGATGCCCTGTGGGCAACGCGAAAAGCACTCTCGCCAGCACTGAGAAATGTGGCTCCCAAAAAAATTAACGAAGATGTGGTTGTGCCTGTTTCGCGCATTCCCAAGCTAATAAACGGACTGGAGATATTAAGCGAAAAACACAAGATTAAAATTGTCAATTTTGGTCATGCTGGCAACGGTAATATTCACGTAAATTTACTGGTTAACCCGGATGACACTGACGAAATAACACGGGCAAAAAAGTGCCTTGATGAGGTTTTCACATTGGTGCTTGACTTAAATGGCACATTGTCAGGCGAACATGGTGTTGGCATTGAAAAACGGGATTTTGTTGACCGTGAAATCACACCAAATGCATTGAAATATATGCGCCGTATAAAAACATTGTTTGACCCAAATGGTATTTTAAATCCGGATAAAATGTTCCCCTTGGAGTAGGTCATCTCCACAAACATACACCCCAGACTTCAATAAAAGCCCGGCAAATGGTTAAAAACCCAGTTTAACGGCTTCAGAAAGCATAATTTCTTGTGGCGATACTATCGACTTGTAAGCATAAACCTCTACCCCGTTCTCGCTTGCTTTTTTTAAGCCACTCGCATAAGCCGGATCTATTTCAAAAGCAGGTGAAAAGTAATTCACATCTTGCCTTTGAATACAATAAACCATTGCAGCACGAAAGCCATTTGCCACAGCATTTTCCAACATTGCCAGATGTTTCAGACCACGCTTAGTCACAGCATCAGGAAAAATGGCAACATCACCGTCGATCTCTCGTTTTGCAGTCACGTTTTTAACCTCAACATAACAGTCATTTTGCATTGCATGCCCGGTCAATAACAAATCGAAACGCGTACTTTTATCAAAGTACCTCGCTTCCATGCGAATATGCGCATAACCTTGTAACTCGACAATAACGCCGCTTTCTATCGCTTCGCGCACGAGGTAATTGGGCCGCCCCGTATGTATGCCAACCAAATGACCCTCAACATCTTCCACAAGATCCCACGAGTAAATGTATTTTCTCGACGGCTTACAAGTATCGTAAACCCACACCCGACTCCCAGGTTCAGCACAACCTTTCATTGATCCGGTATTCGGTGTATGTGCGGTGATTAGGCGACCATCAATTAATTCAATATCCGCAAGAAAGCGCTTGTATCGTTTTATCAAGCGGCCCTCAAGACAAGGCTGGGTAATTTTCACAAGTTTGTCATGCTCATAAAAAACACAAGCCATCTTGTCAACTTGGCATAACTCCTTGTGCTAATGTCGTTAATATGGCAGCGCCAATAACCAATAAAAACAAAATCAAACTGGGTTCGCTCAGGAACGGTGGCTTTGAATTTTTCATCAGCTATCTCCTGTTACATCAGAAAGTATTTTTAAGAAGACTCTGATAACACTATCGGCTTTTAAGAAGACAATTTTGTTAAGTGGCTCACAAATATTGATTTATTTTCTGTCAAATCCAACAGACTAATCGGCCATTTCAAGTTCATCAATTATTGCATCAATACCGGCTTGTGCACACTTTTCATCAAGTGCGCCTGATGGTGCGCCACTCACACCAACACCACCGAGAATTCGGCCCGCCGCATTAACAGGAACCCCGCCGGCCGAGAAAATTAACCCTTTTACTTTTGCGATGGAACCAAATTCGGCAAAACGCCCTTTTAATGCCGATGTTTTGGCATTAAATGATAATGCTGTCCGTGCTTTTTGCTCACTGATTGTCATGGAGATTTCAGGTGCTAGCACATCCCGAAGCATTACTTGCGGCGCACCTGCGCGATCAACTACGGTTACGGAAACTTGCACGCCTTCTTCCCGACAGACTTCGATGGCCCGCCGGGCAATAATGCTTGCTGTTTCCAGCGTAATGCGTTTTACCGACACCCATAAAGGCGCTTCATCTGCATGGGCTCGGTTTGCAAACAGTGCGCTAGATAACAGCAAAACCAGGAAAAGCGAAAGCTTTCCTCTTGTAACAATCCATTGTAACGTCATAATTCAACCTCCTCCCTTGCCTTGATCAATGGCATGCGACTGGCCATTACCGGGTTTTCACCACCCAGTTTGTCATTGTATATCATAGTATATGACATCACCCGCCGAACATATTTTCGGGTTTCGTTATAGGGAATGATCTCAACCCACAAATCAGATGGCATATCTTTATTTGGCAGCCATTTTTTTACCCGGTACGGGCCGGCATTGTATGAGGCCGTCGCCAATACCGAATTTCCATCATTCCGGTCCATCATACGACGCAGATAAGCGGCACCAAGACGAATATTTTTTTTCACGTTTAAGATATCGCGATTTGAGCGAATACGAAATTTTAATGCCCGCGCTGTTAATCGCCCGGTACGAGGCATTAATTGCATCAAGCCAAGTGCTCCAGCATGAGAACGGGCATCAGCCATAAAACCGCTTTCCTGCCTTAATACCCCGTAAATCCAGGCTGCCTCTATGCCTTGTTCTCTTGCCTGTGTTTCAACAATTGATTTATGCGCGATGGGAAAACGCAACTCCAAATCATCAAAATGCGAAGCTTTGGCGACGGTCATAATCGCCCGGTCATGCCAGCCCATTTCTTTTGCCAACACCGATGCCTGTTTCAGCTTCAGTTCATCAAAAGCCAAAATAGCGCGATTCCATTCTCTGCGTGCATCACTCACCATGCCGAGGTAATACAACTCCCTTGCTCGTGCAATTCCGGGAATTTCTGCAATCCTGGACAATTCTGCCTGGCTAAACGCGAGTGGCTCTGCACCCATGTTGTAAGGCACCCCCAGCCTGTCCGCAGCAAGAAAACCATGATAACTTCGCTTGTCTGCCAAACTGTTGTAAATTCGTTCTGCCGCTGTTTTTAACACAGGCAATGATTCACTTTGAAGCTCAAGAATACGAGCTCGCCAATACCGCCACTGATCTGTGTTCCGCGCTTCGCTAGGCAACGCCTCAATCCAGGTTAACGCTGCCCACCAGTCCTGTTGCGCCAATGCAGTACGAATTCGCCATAGTTGAACCTTATTACTGGGTGAGGGGATCTTGCCCAACCATTCAAGTGCCCGCGGATGTTGTTGATAAGCGGCCTGCAAGGCAATATATTGGTCTATCGAACGCACTTCTTCGCTGGCTGTCTTTTCATGCCTGCTACGCACATTTTCCCAGGCATCAGCAGCAGCACCGGCATCTCGTCTAGCCAGGCGCTTGATACCATGTCTTTCAATCTTCTGCGCTAGGGGATTGTCGGAGCGAAGGTAATTACGTAACAAATTCTCCGCCGGGTGTCTGTGCATTTTCCGCCAGCGTTGCACCCAAATTCGATCCGATTTTTTTAATCCCTTTGCTATAAACTTGGCTAGACTCAAACGCCCCCGGTTCATTGCCAGTTCAATTCGCTTCCATTTTTGATCACGTGTCATGCCACCATGCTTGGCCCATTCCTTAAAAACCCGGTCGCAGGCTCGCGGCTGGGATTTACCCACGAGATAAAGGTTTTCCGCTTCAAGATTGGCTTTTTCTGTTTCTTTGACTTTATACAAAGCGTAAGCGTGATAACACAAAAGCTTGGTGTTACTACTGCCCTTGTAATGCGCGATAAATGTGCCCCATTTACCACGACGATAGAGGCTGCGCAACCAATTGTAACGCATGCGACTACTCAAGGGAGAGTCTTCATAAGTCGTCAAAAAATTTTCCATACGTGAGGTGGGTATTTTGCTAATACGCTTTTTGATGTACTCATACTGCAAGTAGCCATACAACGGGTAATCAAGCAGTTTTTTACTTAACCGTTTAAAAGTACGCAAGTGCCCTTTTTTTAACGCGTTTTTTGCATCGGTAAAAATCACGCGCTGTTTTTCAAGCTTGAGCGTGCCATAGGCAGGCGAAACCACCGCCAAAACCATGACAGATACAAAGAATATGCATAATCGCTTAGCTATCAATAACATTAAGATATTGTATCATTTTACATTTTGCTTACCGTGAAAATACCCAAAAACCGGCAATCACTGGGAGACAGACTTACCGCCATTCATCTGTGCAATATTCATTCACGCAAGCATGGATTTTACATTTTTTCCCGCTTTAAGACATTACTGACAATAAAAAAGCTGCCCCAATTAAACAATATTTTTCACATCACAGCAGGCCAATAACTCACTCTGTCCCAACATCAGGCAGCTTCAAGTATCGGGTATCTGCAATTAGCCGTTTCACCGGCAGCAAGCCCTGAAAACGGTTCACTACCTGGGCAGAAGTTGCACGATAAGCCGTGAGCTTTCCGCCATATATTGAAAAACACGAGCCAGTTTTATCCAGGTAAATGGTCGTTTCTCTTGGCCGGGAAAATGCGGCACCTTCTTGTCGGGGTAAAACACGCAAACCGGCAAAACTGTGCTTAACCTCAGCCTGCGCAAACCTGGGAAAATAATGGCTTGCCGTTGCAAGTAAATATCGCACTTCCTCAGCTGTCGGGCGGACTTTTGCTGGATCACCAGCAAACATTTTCTCGGTTGTGCCAACCAATGTTTGACCATACCAGGGCATGACAAAAATCGCTCGTCTATCTTCGGGGGATTCCACATAATAGATGCCTTGCCGGATTTTTTCTGCCAATACAATGTGAGTGCCTTGCACCAAATCAACAGCCATGCCTTTTTCATCAGGTGCAATACGCTTTAAAGTTTCGTTCACCCAGGGACCGGCAGCGTTAACCAAAACCGTTGATCCAACCTCAAAGTCGCCCATCTCTGTTTTATAGCCAATTTGCCAGCCGTTATCATGGTGGCACGCCAGGCATAGTTGCGCATGCTCAATGGCATCTGCTCCCATGTCTTTCGCCGACCCCAAGACGGCTCGAGTTAATAGTTGATCATCGGTTTGCGCATCCCAGTATTGAAAAACCGCTTGTAGATTGCGTGTAGTCAAGCCGTCAAGTTGTGCCCAATTTCGATTGCCATTTTTTAGGCGATGAAAAAAAGCCTGTTTTCGAAAGCCCGCAAGTAACGCATACAGGCTCAAGCCAATTTGTAATTGCCAGGGGCGTCGTGTTGTATGCTCATACACAGGGAAATAAAAGGGCTTCATCTCAACAAGATGAGGGGCGTTTTGTAGCAAAAGATGCCGCTCGGTCAGGCATTCACGTACCAGGGAAAACTGTCCGGACTCCAGATAGCGTAAGCCGCCATGGATAAGTTTGCTAGACTTTCTTGACGTTCCGGAGGCTATCTCGTTTTGTTCCAGCAGCAAAACCGAATAACCTCTTGCAGCCGCAGCTTGCGCTACACCAACCCCATGAATTCCACCACCAATAACAACAACATCATAATAAGGCTTTAACATTCTGCTGGGCCACTATCATGAGCTTCAGCATTCAATGCCGACATCATTTCAGAAAATGCCATGGTTTCAATATATTTCACCCCTCGATTAAACCATTTACGGGCCACTTCTGGGGCAGTTACTTCATATATCATCCATTCCCAGTCACCTTGCCATAGTGCGCCATCTTCATCGGGAATTTTTTGATAGTTGCAAATAATAATATTCGGTTTTAGTGAACAAGCCAATTTTTGGTGTTCCGCATCATAAGCATGAAGAATAAAACCAATCGGAAAGTCTGATATTTTTTTTATCTCATTAAGCAAGTGATGATTATACGAAATAATCGAGCACTGCTCACGTGCGAAAAGCAGCTCACTTAACACTGCGCCCAATACCACTTTGCTGCCAAATCGGCTAACACTTTCTTCTTTTATTTCAATAAACGCATGCACACCCGGATTTTTCTGAAGAAAAGCCACAAAATCGTTTAAAGAAACAATAGGCTCTGTAGAAAATTTGCCGTTTAAGCGCCCATTTTCACCAACAGGCCAGCCTTTTAAGGCTACCCAATCCGAGTCCAGTACCGATACAGATTTACTGCCTGTGCGTACCAAATTATCATCATGAATCACACAAGCAACATGATCCCGCGTCAGCTGAACGTCAAGTTCGAGAAACCTTCCGCCACAATCAATCGCCGCAGCAAATGCGCTGAAGGTGTTTTCCGGATAATTTTTCGCATAGCCTCGATGAGCGACCAATAAAGGTTTGTCTTGCCGCTTGCTTTTTTCCAAATTCATCATTTTTCCACTCAAGAAATACTCAATCTAACACTAAACTAAATCTATCCATGGATTCAATCTAAAATGGAACCCGTTTTTTACAAGCGCTTTCAGCTTTACGACAATTAATTTCAATTTTATGTTCAAGTTTTGTTTTCTTAACCGCTATATAGTTTTATGAACTACGAAAACACAACCCAAGAATTCAAAAAGAAAATCGAACAAATCAAACAGCTCCCTACACTACCAGCAATGGGAGAAAAATTGTTGGATTTACAGAAAAAAACCGATACAAGCACACAGGAACTGTGCGAGATTATCGAATTTGATCCTATCCTAACCTCTCAATTGTTGCGGCACGCCAACTCTGCCTTTTTTAATACCGCAAAAACAATAACATCGTTACATGACGCTATCATGTTAATTGGGTTTGATGCGACTTTAAACCTGGCATTGGGCCTGATATCAGCAAAGTCTTTTGCAATTCCCACTAAAGGCCCGATTGGCATGAGGGCATTCTGGCTGCATGCAATATATAGCGCAAACCTCATGCACTTACTTGCAAACAAGGTACCGACTGAATTAAACATGAAAGCAGGTATCGCCTACCTCACCGGACTACTGCATAATTTCGGTTTGGTCCTGCTTGGACATGAGTTTACCTACGATTTTAAACAATTAAATGATGCCCTGGAAAATGACCCGAAAGCAGATTTGCTTTGTGTCGAAAAACGCTTACTGGGCTTCCACCATTTTCAAGTGGGCAGTTGGCTCATGCGCAAATGGAAACTACCAAGAGAAATCATGGTGACCGTACTTGAGCATCACAACGAAGATTATCAAGGCGATCTTTGCGAATATGCCAATCTCGCCCTCATTGTTGATCGCGCATTATTTGCATACAATATTGGTGATTCGGAATGTGACGAGTTCCCGCCACACTTACTAGAAAGGTTTCAATTAAGTCAAGAAGAAATAATTGAATATTGCGAACAAGTCATGAAAAGAAGCAATATGATAAATGCGATGGTTGACAATATCGTCGAGCATAGCAAATAACGAAACGCTATTCAGCAAACATCAAGAAACCTTTAATTGATAATTCGAGCGAGAATATCGCGAATAGTATCCTGGTCAAATGGCTTGTCACATATTGCAGAGACACCGGCGTCTTCAACCAAAGCCAACCGACTAGAATCCGTTTCACTGGTTACCATCAAAATAGGTACACCAGGTTGGTTACTTTCTTCCCGCACATAATGTGTAAACTCATTCCCGTCCATTTCAGGCATATTATAATCTGTAACGATTAAATCAATTTGAACCTCACCGAGTATTTCAACCCCTTCAGCGCCATTTTCCGCCTCGGTAATATTGGTCACCCCCATATTTGTCAACACTCGGACAATATGTTTTCTCGCTAATGCACTGTCATCAACAAGTAAAACCCGAATATCTTCTGTCGGCATAACATCAACTTCCAGTGCCTCCGGATCGATAAAATCCAAGGTGTTTTTCAATGCAGAAGACAGCTGGGATAACTCGAAGGGTTTGGGTAAAATTGCGATTGCTCCCGCTTGGCGAACGGGTTCAAGATAGCGGTAATGCGTTTCACTGGAGATCAGCAAAAATGGCAGACCGGCTAACTCATCCATGCTACGCATTTTTATCAACAAGTCCGCGCCGGTAATATCCGGCAAATGCATCGATGAAACAACAAGATCAGGTACCACTTTTGTCATCGTCTTCAATGCGCCTTCACCGCTGGTGGCAACATCAATATTGTTAATGCCCAGCGAACTTAAATACGACGAAATCACTTTTTGCTGTGTTGTAGAGGGTTCTACCAATAATATCAATAAATCACTTATCAAAAGATCCGTCATATAATTACCTGAATGCGCTTAAAATTAATTCAAAAGCAGGGCTTTACCATTTATCGGTCACAGGAAAATTATCTTTACCGAGAGCATTAAAAAATCACAGCACCCGGTCATTCCCCCCATCAATGGGAATTTGAGCTGCCGTCGTTTTTGCAAACACCTGACTACAGGTGGCTAAAACTAGGCGCGCCACATCGTCACTGCTGATTTCCGTTTTCAAAATATTTTTGGTTTTATACTCCTGAACACTCAAACCGTAATGTTTGGCTCGTGACTGCAATACCTCATCTGTCCAAATTCCGGTATCAAATACGGCATCTGGATGCAGAATATTAATGCGAATTCCATCCTTGCCCCATTCCATCGCCGTAATACGTGCCAGCTGGGTCAGCGCCGCCTTTGATGCAGAATAAGCCGCTGCACCCGGCCCCGGTGCAGGCACGTTTTTAGAACCGATAACACAGACACGGCCTTTTTTCGGTGACAATGATAACAACGGGTGAACCTCCCGAAGCAATGCCAGATTTGCATCAAGATTAACCGCCATGACTTTTTTCCAAAGCTCAGTGCGCATTTCGCTTACCGTACAACCACCGGGAAACATCCCTGCATTTAAGACAAGCATATCCAGGCCGCCAAACGTTTCCACCGTTTTCGCCAGGCAATTTCGCATTTGTTCTTCGTCGGTGATATCACAAGTCAAGCCCAAAAAGTGTTGTGACGAATACAAGGTTTCCACATCAGGATTAATATCAAGCGCGACAACCGCTGCACCGTTTTTCAGCATTGCATCAACACAGGCTTTACCGATGCCAGAAAAACCACCGGTGACCAGCGCAATTTCACCGGTAAATTCAGGCACACTGCCAGACTTTTTCAATTTGGCCTGCTCCAGCACCCAATACTCCATATCAAAAATATCCTGACCGGACAATGCCTCATAGCCACCCAACAATGTCGCACGGCAAATAACGTCAACGGTGTGATCATAAATGTCGGTCACAATATTTGCGTCCTTTGCTGTTTTGCCCACGCCAATCACACCAATTTCAGGATCAATAATGACCCGAGGCGCAGGGTCCAACATGGTTTTCTGATCTTTTGCGTTCGCCGCGTATTTTTCAAAATAAGCGCGGTACTCATCCACATAAGCAGCAACATCACGCCCCAACATGGGAAAGCGTTTGGTGCGTATAACATGATCAGGCGTGGCAGGCCCCTGTTTGGCTAACTGGGGCAGATCTTCACGCTGGGCAAAACTGCACATCTTGTCACGCTTGTCCGTTGTCAAAATCATGGGGCACCCGGCAACTTCAGATACCGCCTTTCGCAATGTTACGGTAGCAAGTATGTCGGTGGTTAACGGCGATGGTTTTTGCTGCGAGTAATGCCAGGCATTTTGTGCTTTTAAATACGCTTCCGCTTTACCCACCAATTCGATCATGCGCTCGTAGGATTCTTTTGCCGTTTCTGCAAATGAAAAAATACCGTGATTGAGTAAAATCATGCCGATTGTTTTTTCATGCGCCTGTTCTGCAAACTGTTTTGCACAATCTCGCGCCAAATCAAAACCGGGCATGATGTAATCAATCACAACCACGCTATCACCATAAATCGCTTTAATACGCTCTGCACCTTTGGCAGTATTGGTAATTGTCACAATGGCATCAGCATGGGTATGATCAACAAATTTATATGGCAATGTGGCATGCAGTATTGCCTCCACCGACGGGGTGGGTGCCGACGCATTTGTCATATTTGAGCGCAGCTCATTCACCATATCCGGGTCGCTTAATTCAGGCAGTTCAGCCAGTTTTACAAGATGCTTTAAATCCACCGGGGCAAAACCGGGGCGATCAATTGTTTCAAGATCCCAGCCACTGCCTTTTACATATAACAGCGCTTTAGGCTGGCCAAAAATATCGTTTTCGGTTATTTTGACGGAGGTATTACCGCCACCGTGCAGAACCAGACTCGCATCGCGTCCCAGCAACTGAGATGAGTAAACCCGCAGGCCCAAATCATCATTGTATTGAGCGGCTTCTTTATCATTCCACAAATTTTTCATTTTGCTACTTGATCCTTTTCAGATTTTGGTCGTTACTACTTGCAATTCAAACACGATTCAAACGAACCGCAGACAAACATACTGACAGCGCGACATAGGCCATTGTAATACCTCTGGCCAACATGAAAATCAACAATGCTGCCCATAGTCCGTGATTCCCGTACGGTAATAATAACTGCCAGGCAATTAAAAATATTATCAAGGATATTAACATTGTATTACGCATTTGTTTCATCAGATTCGCCCCAATAAAAACACCATCAAACCAGTAACTCCACACAGAGATAAGCGGGCTCAATATTAACCACGGAAAAAATACCAGTGCAGCAGACTTAACCGCCTCAATATCCGTTAAAAGCGCAATAAAATACTCACCGGCAAGCAAATAGAATACCGCGAACAGCAATGCAACAAACACCGACCACTGGCCGGAAACAAACAACATCCCACGTAATTTGCTGCGATTTTTTTGGTGATAATATTTTCCGACCAGGACTTCCGCCGCATGGGCCAGGCTATCCAACACATAAGCCATTAAGGTTTGCAAATTCATTAAAATCACATTGGCGGCTAAAATTATTTCGCCATATTTTGCGCCTTGAAAGGTAAATATACCGAAGCCAAGTAGCAACATAATAGTACGAAGAAACACATTAAGATTAATCGAGAGATAACGTTTAAATGCGCTCCAGTCAAACAATACGCTTAACGGCACATCCCGAATGGAAAGCCTGAAAGCTGTTTTTACCAGTATCAAGCCAATAATCAGGCCCGTGTATTCAGCAATTAGTGTTGCCCAGGCAACACCTGCCGAATTCATGTCAAGCCAGACAACAAAGATGAGATCCAATATAATATTCAGTACGTTTACGGCGATGACAAGCGCCAGATTAAAGCGTGGCTTGCCTTGCCCCAAAAACCAGCCAAGCAAGACATAACTACCCAGTGTTGCCGGTGCAGCCCAAATACGAATCTCAAAATAGCGCTGCGCATGAAACAACACATCGACCGAGGCGTCCGCGAACGAAAAAGCAAATGCAGACAATAACGCGCTAAACACAATCAACAATAAGCCAAGTACAAACGAGAGCAATAAACCACGAAATAAAATCACCTTAATCTCACCGGCATCCGACTCGCCAACCGCTCGGGCGGTTAGTCCGGTTGTTCCCATGCGCAAAAAACCCATTCCCCAAAAAAGAAAATTAAATATCATTGCACCAATGGCAATTGCGCCGAGATAATATGCTTCAGACAAATGACCAACAACAGCAGTATCAACCATACCCAGTAGTGGAGTCGAAATACCAACAAGCAACATAGGAAAGGCAATGGACCAAATACGTCGATGTGAGATAAATTTTCGATGAGTCATAGTAAATTTAGCGGGCTTTATTTTGTTTCACGCACATAAAAAAAGGGAGCAAACAGCCCCCTTAATTTAGAATACGAAAAACCAACCGTACTTATTCGGCAGTGGCAATTTCCACTGCTTCTTTTCGTTTGAACACCAATACGGTTTCGTCTTTTCGGTTGGTTTTTGCTGCTTTTTGACTTCGTTCAATTCTTGCTGATCCCACAGGCCCTGATTTGACTTTTGATTTTTGATACGGGCTTACGAGTTCAACCAATTCATCAAGGGCTTTAATATTACTGCCAACCGAGTCCCACATCATATCGTAAATACGCGCAGCAGCATCCAAAGGAGAAGAACTTCGCTTACGCTCCATTTCAACGCGCCACTGCAATCTGCGCATTCTTTCCTGCGTCGCTTCATCACCAAGACTGGCAATATGCTTGTTAATTTCCGCTTCACGCGCCGCTTCAAAGGCGTCAGGATCCTGCTTTGCCAATTTTGACCAATAGTCGAAGTCAAATTCACCTTTTTTTATCTCAACAGGCTTAATCGACTTAGATTTTAATTGAATTATTTTATCACTCATCATCCCGTCCAACATTTATTATTTTAGTATTGCGATTCATTTTTACTTACTATATCACAAATTAATTTTTCAAAAAATCATTAACTTATAACAATAATTAACAACAAAACTCGATATATCGTAAAATTTACCGACAACGGTGTTTCCGCCACTGCCAATATAACTCTACCATGAATTCGTGACCAAATGAGCACGACTCACTCAAGTAATTGGATATTAACTAGCCAATATTTACGAACAATTAACACCCTACAAAACCAAAGGGTAAGACTACAGAAAAAAATGAAAGAAAAACAAAAGACGTTAACAAAACGGGAAAATAAACGCTAAGACAAAAAAAATCAACGTGCCACTGAGCTGTAACACGTTGATTATATAAGACTACGTTGGAAACCTGGTTAGTTCGCTATGCGCCCCTGTTCATTCAGCTTGGCATTCGCCGCCTGAGCAGCGGCGCCCTTGTTACATAAATACCCCATATCTGTCAGCGTCGCTTCCAGCGCACCAAGACATAACATAATGTTATTTACATTACTGGCATGCCCCATTAGACCAATACGCCAGACTTTGCCCGCCAATGCGCCCAAACCTGCACCAATCTCAAGATTATACAGCGTTAACAAACGTGCCCGCACTGCCGCTTCATCTATTCCGTCCGGAATTGTCACCGCATTTAATTGCGGCAAACGATCGGCTTCATTAACCAGAAAACGAATACCCATGGCCTCTAAGCCAGCGCGCAATACATGATGATTTTGCTCATGGCGCGTCCACGCATTTTCAAGGCCTTCATCCTGAACCATAACCAGTGCTTCATGCAGTGCATAAAGCGGATTAACAGGCGCCGTATGATGATAGGCGCGTTTTCCGTCGCCACCCCAGTACCCCATGACCAGATTCAAGTCAAGAAACCAGCTTTGAACCTTTGTTTTGCGCGCTTTAATTCGTTCAACCGCTTTATCACTGAAACTCACCGGCGATAAACCCGGAGTACATGACATACACTTTTGGGTGCCAGAGTAAATCGCGTCGATCCCCCATTCATCGACCTTTAGTGGTGACCCAGTTAACGAAGTCACGGCATCCACAATCGTTAAACAATCGTATTTACGTGCCAATTCACACAAGGCTTTGGCATCTGACTGAACACCTGTTGAGGTTTCTGCGTGAACAAAAGCCAACACCTTCACTTCCGGATTCGCTTTTAGGGCATCTTCCACCTTGTTTAAATCGATTGCTGTCCCCCAGTCATCTTCTACCATGATTGGGGTGGCGCCTACACGCTCAACATTTTCTTTCATTCGTCCGCCAAAAGCACCGTTTTGACAAACAACGACTTTTTCACCGGGTTCAATTAAATTAACAAAACAGGTTTCCATGCCTGCCGAGCCCGGTGCCGAAACCGGAATCGTTAATGCATTTTTTGTTTGAAAAACATACTGAAGTAAAACTTTTACTTCGTCCATCATGGCAACAAACTGAGGATCAAGATGCCCGATCGTTGGTCGTGCTAAAGCGGATAATATGCGCGGATGCACGTCTGAAGGACCGGGGCCCATTAATGTGCGTACCGGCGGGTTAAATGATGATATTGTCATGTTTTATCTCTTCGTTGCCTTTATAGTTGCCCAAATTCGATTACGCAGCAGTATAAAGTGAATTTATCGCTGCTTTCAACCGCAAACCATTAGTGGGAATTATGCAAAGCTTATTTGCAGTATTATTGAAACAGCATGCAACAAATTGCCGTAACATCTGACTAACTCTTAACAAGCACCCGTAAACGGAGACACTTCATGAGAACATTTTTTCTGTTTTGCCTGCTATTTTCAGCTACCAGTCAATTAAGCGCCAACGCCGACAGCGATGTGGAATTTATTCTATCAGCAAGCAAACCACCCATCGGTGTTATTTTTGAAGTCGTCGAGAATAACGAAAAAGACCTTGAGCTGGCGCTAACAAAAATAAACCATTACAGTGAAAAACTCAAAAAAGCCATCCCTTCGATCAAGCTCGCCGTTGTCAGCCACGGCACTGAGCAATTCGCCCTGCTTAAAGAAAACCGAAAACGCTATAACGCCACGCACGCAAAAGTGCAATCGCTTATAAGTAACAATGTACCAGTATCTGTTTGCGGCACCCACGCCTCATGGTATGCCTTTTCAGAAAAAGACTTTCCTGATTATGTGGATGTGACCGAAGCAGGGCCCCAAAAAATCAAAGAATATCAGCGACAAGGTTATGCGCTAATCATTATTGAGTTGTAAAATCGAAATAAAAAAAGCATTCCCAACAAAAACGTATATTATATTTGTTTTCAACACAGCCAGGGTTTGCTTTGGCGCAAGTGAGAAACAGCAAAACTTCAAGCAATACCGTCAATTATCATGCCGCAAAAAAGCCTTTCAAGATTTGAAAGGCTTTTTAAGCAATAACGCAATAAACACCACATTATTTGCCTGTATTTTTTTCCTGATAATCACCAATTGCCGCTTTGATAGCATCTTCGGCCAACACCGAGCAATGCACCTTGACAGGCGGTAACGCCAATTCTTCAGCAATATCACTGTTTTTAATTGCTTGCGCTTCTTCAAGCGTTTTCCCTTTAACCCATTCGGTCAATAGAGAACTGGAAGCAATTGCAGAGCCGCAACCATACGTTTTAAAGCGCGCTTCTTCAATTATACCATCGTTGCTCACTTTTATTTGCAATCGCATCACGTCGCCGCAAGCTGGCGCCCCCACCATACCCGTACCAACGGAGCTATCGTCTTTATCAAAAGAACCGACATTTCTCGGGTTTTCGTAATGATCTAATACTTTGTCACTGTACGCCATGACTCTCTCCTAACTTCATTTCTTATACTACCCCCAGCGCTTATTGCTTGATTTACAGCCACAAGCTCAAAGAACACGTCCCCGCCCATTTTACTACGCGGCTGCGGCAGCGTTTTCTGTCTGCGTTTGCTTTTCAACCTGCTGTCTTACTTCGGCACTTTCTATGCACGCCGCCAGCGTAATGCCATCAAGAAATTGATACATTTTCTGACTTAATTCTGCCCACAAAACATAAGGCAAATAGTCGTTTCCAGCGTCCGGCTGATCTATTAAAGAAGCATCAACTGAGCGGATAATTTGTGCAATACTAATTGAATCAGGCAGTTGCGCTAGACGATACCCCCCGCCTGGACCTCGAGTACCTCTAACAAGGCCATTTTTTCTCAATACAGCAAATAGTTGCTCTAAATACGACAGGGATATATTTTGCTTTTCAGCTATCTCCGCTATCGTCAATGGGCGTATTTTATCATGAATTGCTAAATCCATCATTGCTGATACAGCATATCGTCCTTTTGTAGGAATTTTCACTGGTAGTCACCTTTTTCTTCTGTCATTTTCAGTCATTTTTTCAGCCGTCTGAAATACTCAGATTCGCTATAACCTAGTAATTAAATCAACTATTCGCTAATTTATATACCACTGACAAGAAAGATGCAACAAGAAACTTAGTGTTTTTATCAGTTATTTAACAAAAACAAGCCAGGTTACTGTTTTTTCACAATATATCTTACGCAATATCACCCCATAACATTTGAACAATTGACAAGATTGCCGGGCCGGCGGTTTCTGTTCGCAATACGCGTGGCCCCACCCTAACAGCAACAAAACCACACTCACCGGCATATTCAATTTCTTCCGCCGAAAACCCACCTTCCGGCCCAATTAAAATAACCACTTCTGAAGGCGGTGCTTGTATCTCGGCCAAACTTGTCAAACCTGATTCTGCATAAGGGCTCAACACCAGCTTCAACGCCGACAACGGCTTGTAAGCTTCCAAAGTTGTCCTTAGTGAAGCCAGGGGCCGCAATTCAGGTAATCGATTACGCCCGCTCTGCTCGCAAGCAGACTGAATAACCCCCTGCCAATGCTGTATTTTTTTTTCCCGTTTTTTTTCCTGTTTAACCCCGACCAAACTCACATTACTGCGCTCGCTACTCACCGGCACAATAACACTAACACCAAGCTCCACTGCCTTTTGAATAGTCACCTCCATTTTGTCACCTTTTGACAAGGACTGAATCAAGTGAGTGGTAAGCAAGGATTCCCGGTTCACCTCCGCTTGTGCCAACACGCGAATCGTCACCTGTTTTTTTGCCGCAGAAACCAGCTCCACGGTATATTCCCTATTATTCCCATTAAACAAGGTCACCTGCGCACCTTCAGACATACGTAACACACGCACAATATGATGCGCAGTATTTTCCGGAAGATCGTACTCCTGATCTATTTCCAGTGGCGTAGCATGAAACGAAGGGGGGATATAAAATCGAAGTTGACGCATAATAATTTCACTAAGACCAAAAAAAGACCAACTCAAAAAACACTTGGTTATGAAACGACAAAGGCGATTTTATCAAATCGCCTTTGGAGACCACTGGTTAGCAAAAGTGCATTTTATCCTTTCATGGAATTAAAAAACTCTTCATTGGTCTTCGTGTCTTTTAAGCGATCCAATAAAAATTCAATAGCCTGCAATTCGTCCATAGGGTGAAGTATTTTGCGCAGAATCCACATTTTTTGCAGCTCATCTGTTTTCGTTATTAGCTCTTCACGACGCGTACCCGAGCGATTAACATTAATTGCTGGATAAATGCGTTTTTCTGCAATACGGCGATCTAAATGCAGCTCCATATTTCCCGTACCTTTGAACTCTTCAAAAATAACTTCATCCATGCGCGAGCCAGTGTCAATTAATGCTGTTGCAAGAATCGTCAAACTACCACCCTCTTCCACATTTCGGGCTGCACCAAAAAACCGCTTAGGTCTTTGCAATGCGTTAGCATCAACACCACCGGTAAGCACTTTGCCAGATGAAGGTATGACCGTGTTATAAGCACGGGCAAGTCGTGTAATTGAGTCCAGCAAAATGACGACATCTTTTTTATGCTCAACCAAACGCTTGGCTTTCTCAATAACCATTTCAGCGACCTGCACATGACGTGAGGCAGGCTCATCAAATGTACTGGAAACGACTTCACCTTTTACAGAACGCGCCATTTCCGTTACTTCTTCCGGTCTTTCATCAATAAGCAATACAATTAAAATGCACTCTGGATGGTTTGCGGTAATGGAGTGCGCCAAATTCTGCAACATCATGGTTTTACCGGCTTTTGGCGGGGAGACAACCAAACCACGCTGCCCCTTACCAATGGGCGAAACCATGTCGATAACGCGTGCAGTCAAATCTTCGGTACTGCCGTTACCCAAGCCCATTTGCAACCTGTCGTTAGCAAAAAGCGGGGTAAGATTTTCAAAAGCAACCTTGTTTTTCGCATTGTCAGGATGCTCAAAATTAATTTCTTTTACTTTGAGCAGCGCAAAATAGCGTTCACCATCTTTTGGTGGGCGAATTTTACCTGACACTGTATCGCCGGTTCTTAAACCAAAACGGCGTATTTGACTGGGAGACACATAAATATCGTCAGGCCCCGCAAGATAGGAGCAGTCTGCCGAGCGCAAAAACCCAAAGCCATCCTGCAAAATCTCCAACACACCATTACCGTGAATATCCTCACCTTTTTTAGCATGCGATTTGAGTATATTAAAAACAAGGTCTTGTTTTCTTGCTCTAGCGGTATTATCCAAACCCATCTTCTGGGCAATTTCGATTAGCTCACTGGCCGGCTTTTTCTTTAAATCTGTTAAATTCATAGTTTATTGTGTAATGGTTTTAGAGTTGATTAATGTTTGAATATTGTAAGTAGTTAAGCTGCATAACGTCTGAAAGCTAATTAACTTAAACGAACTACAAAGGTTTTTTGATTGAGAATTTGGAGAGTCTGTCTTTATTATTGATGGTACTAATGGGTTTTCTCTTACGCTACCATTTAAATCAGGCTGCGTCCACTCTTTAATATTTTCTATCAGTACCTCTCGCCTCGAATGCGGGCTAATCGGTACTTTTAATTATTCCTAGTCATTATTCCTAGCTTCTCCTTACATGAAGCATGCAATGTAAATTGTAAATCAAATAATGACTGCAATTTTCTATAATCTGTTACTTGAGGAATACGTTGCCATTTTCACATTTTATCTGCCTATGCCTAGAATGACACCAGGCTCAGAACTGTTTCAAGGGCAGAAATGTATTAAGTCAAAGAGTAGTACGCAGCGCGATAAAATTCAAATATCCAGGATCAATTTGCAACTGCAAATCAAAGGTTACTGTCAATAAAAGCGGTTAGCTGTGACTTTGACACCGCACCCACTTTGGTAGCTTCAACATCCCCTCCTTTGAAGAGCATTAAAGTCGGAATGCCACGAATACCGTATTTTGGCGGCGTTTTGGGATTGTCATCAATATTCAATTTCGCAACTTTTACTTTACCGTCATACTCTGATGCGATTTCATCCAAAATAGGGGCGATCATTTTACAAGGCCCACACCATTCTGCCCAATAATCAACCAGAACAGGGCCTTCACTATTCAACACTTCTGCTTCAAATGTATCATCAGTCAAATAGACTATACGATCACTCACAATATACTGCCTCCAAATTAATAATGACGTAGGACTAAGGTATCAAAATACCATCACCACAAACTCAATTACCCGCTGAAATTCAATAAACATGAAACACAGGGGTAAAACAGGCTGTGACAAAACGGGATAATTACAGAATGTACCTATATGCGATAAAAAACGCAATTCATTATTCTATAAAATACCCAGCAAAAGTCCACACGGAATCCTAAATAAATTGTTAATTCCGCCCTCAACGGTAATAATGCACCTTCCTTATAACTACCAAATCGAAAATAACAAACACATGAATGATAAAAAACGGCGACCAGAACAGCACTTGACAAACACCAAATTTAGCGACTTTGATTTACCCGAAGCCATACAATCCGCGATATCGGATCTCGGATACACTTACTGCACACCCATTCAAGCAAAAAGTTTGCCCGTAATACTTGAAGACAAGAACATCATTGGCAAGGCCGATACCGGCACGGGAAAAACCGCAACATTTCTCATTGCGGTAATCAACAAGCTACTAAAATGTCAAGACAAATCAACAAAGGCCCTGATTTTGTCGCCTACTCGTGAACTCACTATTCAAATACAGAAAGAGTGTCAAACACTACTCAAACATACTGAACTAGAATCGGTTGTCATTTATGGTGGCGCAGATTATGAAAAACAAAAAAAGCGCTTGGCGAAGCATCACGACATTATTATTGGCACCGTTGGCCGGGTAATTGACTTTGCAAAGCAAAAACTCATCAATCTCAAATCAATCCAGGTCGTCGTGCTCGATGAGGCTGATCGAATGCTGGACATGGGGTTTATTAAAGACGTGAGGTATCTGCTACGTAAACTTCCCGCTCCTGATAAACGCCTGAATTTGTTATTTTCTGCCACAATTAATTTCCAGGTTCAAGAGTTTGCTTATGAACTCATGAACAATCCCCAACTCATTACAATTGAAAGCGTTAACACCGAAAGCAAAATTGACGTAACAGGCTATTTCGTTGCAAACAATGAAAAAATCCCGCTGCTGATAGGCATAATGAAAAAATTATCCCCATCCCGCTCAATTGTTTTTACCAATATGAAGGTAACGGCTGAAAAAGTAACAGCTTTCCTGCAAGGCAACAACATAAAAGCAGCGCTATTGTCAGGAGATGTTCCGCAAAAACGCAGAGAATCCTTGGTTAAAGAATTTTCCGCCGGCAAATTTCCCGTATTAGTTGCAACCGATGTTGCAGCAAGAGGCCTACACATTGATGATGTCACTCACGTTTTCAATTATGACTTACCTCAGGATCCAGAAGACTATGTGCATCGCATCGGCAGAACCGGGCGCATAGGCAGCAGTGGAAATGCCATCAACCTGATTTGTGAAAGTTACGCATTTTACCAACCATCAATTGAGGAATTCACCAAGACAAAATTACTCACCCTTCCTATCACCGAAAACCTGCTTGCTGAAGTGTTACCTCCCAGCAAAATCGAGCGCAAGAAAAACAACCGAAATAACACACGGGGCAAACAACAAACCAAACACCAAAAAAAGCAAAATAACAACAAAAACAGGCGGCGCCGACAAAAAAACAACACCTCTACCAGAAAAGAAAGCAAGACAACTCAAGGCTAATACAATCCCCTTAAATTACAACAAACAAGAAACGCATTCTTGATTTGAAAAATGACAATTGTTAGCCAATGTTATTTCAGCGACTCAATTTGGCGCACGGCTTTGCCTGCTTGTTGGAAAAATTATTCGGGCACGGCCCAATATACCAGGGTACTTCTGAATAACTCCCTGGCGAGATGATAGCAAGGCAATTCTATCCCTCACTGAAAACCCACCTTGCCACGCTTTGTATTTTCCACTCATTGCATTTACCGTAAATTTCAGTCACATCACTCACAAGCTTATCGCTTTGTGTCTGCATTTAGTGTATTAAGACGGATAAGCTTTACACAACCTGAGTCTAAAGAAAGGGCAACACTTTGAAACACCTTCTCAATCGCAACAAACCGCTAATTTCGCCGCCCCCCCCGGAACTAATAAAATACGGAATTGTCGGAATGGCCGGCACATTGGTTCACTACGGTCTGATGGCCACGCTAATGATTTTTTTCTTGTTTGATGCCGTGCTGGCAACAACGATTGGTGCTGTTTTTGGCGCACTTATAAATTATCTGTTGAACTACTTTTATACTTTTCAAAGTAAAGCCAGACATCATGAGGCATTTATCAAGTTTTGGCTGATTGCGAGTCTTGGCTTTGGCATTAATGGCGGCATCGTGGCGTTAAGTGAACACAGCCTGAATATTGACGTAGTTTACGCTCAGCTAGCCGCTACAGTAAGCGTTTTTATTTTTACTTTTTTTATGAATCGACTATGGACATTTTAACGAAAATCACAAAAACACCCACCGCAGTTGGTAAAGAGACACTCTCCATTGTTGTACCCATATATAACGAGGAGTCCGTGATTGTTGAATTCCAAAAAAGGCTGACAAATGTACTTGATAAGCTGCCGATAGCGACTGAAATTATTTATGTTAATGACGGCAGTAACGACTCGACACTGAGTCTTTTAATACAAATGCAAACACAGGACGAACGTGTTTGTATTTTAGACCTAAGCCGCAACTTTGGCAAGGAGCTGGCCATGACTGCCGGGCTTGATTATGCTCACGGCGATGCCGTTATTGTAATTGACGCTGATTTGCAAGACCCTCCTGAACTTATTCCCGACATGCTTACCGAATGGCAGAATGGCTATGACATCGTCTATATGAAACGCCGCACACGCAAGGGTGAAACCTGGTTTAAACGATTTACCGCTCACGGGTTTTACACACTCATTGGCAAACTAGGAAAAGTAAAAATCCCCGAAAATGTGGGTGACTTTCGCTTGATGGACAAGCGTGCCGTTAATGCCCTGTGTCAACTGCGTGAACAAAACCGATTTATGAAAGGGCTTTTTGCCTGGGTGGGCTACAACCAAAAGGAACTACTGTACGATCGAGACGAACGGTTTGCCGGCACTTCAAAGTGGAATTATTTCCAACTGTGGACACTCTCACTCGAAGGGCTGACTTCGTTTTCCACCGCGCCATTAAAACTGGCAAGTATGGCCGGGGTTATCATTGCCGGCATCGCTTTTCTGTATGGCATATGGATCATTGTGAAAACCCTGCTATTCGGTGATCCTGTACACGGTTTCCCCACTATAATGGTCGCGATTCTTTTCATGGGCGGTGTTCAGTTAATTTCCATCGGCATATTGGGTGAATACCTGGGACGCATGTTTTTAGAAACTAAACGCAGGCCTTTATATCTCATAAAAGATCATTTTCCCGCAAAAATATTTTCCAAACACAACCAAGACGTGGCTCGCGAGCCCTCAAAGGCTTACGAATGACTCAACTGATCCCGCTTCTAATACGCAACCCTTACGCCTGGATAGTTGTAATCGCGATAACGATACGGCTTAGCACATTGGGTTTATACCCGCTGGCGGATCTCACCGAGGCACGCTACAGTGAAATGGCGCGCATTATGGTAGAAACCGGCAACTGGCTAACGCCACAATTTAATTATAACGTCCCTTTCTGGGGCAAGCCGCCGTTATCCGTTTGGGCCACAGCGAGTAGCTTTGTGATCTTTGGTGTTAATGAGTTTGCCGCACGCCTGCCCGCAATTTTTACGGCCTTGGCCACTTTGCTTCTTGTCTTTCACCTCGGCAAACAGACGTTGGGGGTACGTGCCGCCTGGATAGCTTCCGCATTTCTTGCAACCAACATGTTGTTTTTTATCTTGAGTGGCGCAGTCTTAATGGATCCCATGATGATGCTGGGAATTACCCTCTCAATGGTGGCATTCTGGCAAGCAATGAAAGTGCGCGGGCGTTATTGGGGATATTTGTTTTTTGTCGGCCTCTCTATCGGCCTGATGTCGAAAGGGCCTGTGGCTGTTGTATTAACCGGCGCTGCAATTACGTTGTGGTTAATATTCAGTGGACAGTGGCGTTTTGTTTGGCAACGCATCCCCCTGTTCAGCGGAACCCTGTTAATGCTTTTGCTCAGCTTGCCCTGGTACATCATGGCCGAGCAGGCAACCCCCGGCTTTTTTGAGTATTTTATTATTGGCGAGCACTGGAAGCGCTTCACCGAGCCCGGCTGGAACGGCGACTTGTACGGCACAGCGCATACCAGCAAAACAGGTGAAATCTGGCTAAATTGGCTGGTGGTTGCATTTCCGATGTCACTTATTTTGATCGTATCGCTGCTGACTACATTCTGGCGGAACAAACTGGCAAGCTTTGGGCTATTACGACAAGACTGGGTGTTATACCTGATTTTTTGGGCAATAACCCCCATGTTGTTTTTTACCTTCTCCGGTAACATTCTTGCCACCTATGTTCTCCCTGGCATACCTGCTGCCGCCTTACTCGTAGCAACAATCTGGTCAAAACAGCAAACCGCTTCTACAACAAACGCAAAACGGGAACAAAAAATTATTTCGATCACCGCAATCGGTAGTTTTCTACTCCCCTTAATTTATTTAGGCCTGCTCTTTTTTGTTGTACCTCAAATTTCAGAGGAACACAGTGAAAAAACACTGGTTCAACAATATCATCAGACCAGTGCCGCATTCCAGGAAAAAGCCCGCTTGGTATATTTAAACAAACGCCCGTTCTCGGCTCGATATTACAGCAAAGGCAAGGCGGAGCTTGTTTCAAGTGAAGCAGAAATGCGGAATATTCTCAACAAAACCCCGAATAATCTATCCCAGATTTTTTTCGCCATCCCCAGCAAACAGGAAGCATCATTGTCCTTGGGTTTTAAAAGCTGCTTGAATACAATAGCGCGTTACAAAAACTTTATCCTCTTTCAAGCCAACCGGGAGAATTGCCTCAATAACGTCACAAAAAGGTAACGGTAAATTTGCTAAAAGCCAATGCCAGCTGGGCCACCTTAATCAAGCACCAAACGCTGATTTCATACCTTGGATAATTTTTCCAAAATCAGCGTTCCATTCCAGATAAAAACGAATAACATCCGGATCTTTTGTCTGGGGCTCCAAAGGCAAAGACATATTTAAAGTGCCACCAAAAAATATCCGGCTACCGTGTACAAATTTATAAACGGGCAAATGCGCTCTGACCTCCATACGCGATGTTGTTAAGCCCTGGGTTGCGCCCAAAAGTACATCAATATAGGTTTCCGGGTTAAATGCATTCCGAAACCCAGCGTAAAAACGCGAGCTAACTCGATCAAGGGTGTTATTTTTCTTGGCACCATAAGTCAGCAACACGCCGGTCAAGTCACTTAACGAGCGATTATAATTAATCATCGAGTGAAAAAAAGGCACAAACACCCCAACACTAAGCACCATGGTATTTTGAATAGTACCGTCATCAACATTCAATGCCTGCTCAGCCGAGCTGGTTAATTGCATATTGCCATATACATGCGCACCGTAATATCCGAAGCCATCTTTTTTTGCCGGTGTTTCACCAAAGCGGCGATAATGCAAAAAACCCAAGCGCGGTAGCCCTTTTTGAAAAAGCTCATCTAAGCCCACATATTCGTAACCAATATTAAATGAATTGTATTGCCGAAAATAACCTTTCTTTGGCGTATCAAAATCAAGATACAGTGGCTCAATCAGCACATCGTAATTCGGAAAAAAGATCAGTTGTTTTATTGCGCTTAGTCGCTTTCTATCATGCTCAATTTTATTCATATAGTGCTGCCGCTCGGATTCATCAAGACCGGCGTTATTGCTTAAAAACAGGTAGCTTTCAATGGCTTCAGCCAGGTTTCGTCCCTTTACTCGCATGGCAACAGCAAGATCAAGTTTACGGGTCTCGCAACGCGGATCGGTATAACAAGCCAGGACTTCATCCACTGTATGCAGCGCAGCCGCATCACCACAAGCACAGATTTCACCTTCAACAGAAGCATCAGTGATTACAGCAATATTCCCTGGAAATGCACCAGAAAAATTTTCCGCAAAAGCATCTGAAACAACAAAACCCATAACAAATGCCAACGACAACATAAAACAGTGTTTCATTTTTTCGCAATTACCTTGTTGAAGAAAGCTTGAAGCATATTTCTCTCAGGCCCAATATATTCAAGCAAATGACAGAAACACACCAGGATGACCAATACAATCATTACTGGCCCACCATGAACACCGTCATTTTTACTGTTGCAAAAAACTTCAGCGGCCTTTTGTAAATTTTCTCCACCGCTGACATTAACAACAACATCGTAACGATACCGATCTACGAGCCTATTCCCTGGAAAAGAATCTTTCTATAGAGTATATAACAATATAAGCTTTCTTTAACCCATAAAAAAACCGCCTTATCGGCGGTTTGTTTATTGGCGGAGAGAGAGGGATTAATGCAACACATCCCTGTGCTGCACCCTGCGGGCGCGCTGAAGCACGTTCAAAATTGCTCCAGGCAATTAGTAACTGAGACCATCCTTGGCCTCAGCCCTGCGGGCGCGCTGAAGCACGTTCAAAATTGCTCCAGGCAATTTTGTCGAACCCGCGAGGGTTCTCACCCTCTCTATCCACCCATAAAAAAACCGCCTTATCGGCGGTTTGTTTATTGGCGGAGAGAGAGGGATTCGAACCCTCGATACGTTTCCGTATACACACTTTCCAGGCGTGCTCCTTCGGCCACTCGGACATCTCTCCT
>Ga0256830_1000251_pt1 | contig 46981 bp, 43 predicted proteins | sample 128326metaG_FD_190537 | JGI IMG/M metagenome (GOLD analysis project Ga0256830, IMG submission 190537) | Hydrothermal vent microbial communities from Lau Basin, Pacific Ocean - 128-326 | ecosystem: Environmental > Aquatic > Marine > Hydrothermal vents | place: Pacific Ocean: Lau Basin | collected...
CTCATGGCCCACCTTTTTTCAGTTGTCCGGAAATTGGCCGAAACAAAAGGGCTGCGGGACAGCGGCTTTAGAACGGTCATCAATTCCGGAGAACGTGCCGGCCAGAGCGTCTTTCATCTGCACCTGCATTTGATGGGGGGCCGGGTTTTCCAGTGGCCCCCCGGATGACCCCCTGCTTCCAGGGGCTGAATCAACGGCCTTGAAGCTAAACAAAGGGCGGATTGAATAATCAACCCGCCCTTTGTTTTTCAAAACAATGCGCGTTCAGAAGATTTACAGCGCGCTTTCTCCCATTTCTCCGGTTCGGATGCGAACGACTTCAGTCAGGGAGGTGACAAATATCTTTCCGTCCCCAATCGACCCCGTCCGGGCGGAATTCATGACCGCCTCAACAACCTTTTCGACCTCCGGGTCGTTCACGGCGATATCCAGTTTGATCTTGGGTACAAATTCAATCGCATACTCCGCGCCCCGGTAATGTTCCTTGTGTCCTTTTTGACGACCAAAACCCTTCACTTCACTGATCGTCATGCCCACGATACCAATCTCGGAGAGGGCCTTTTTCACCTCCTCGAGTTTGAACGGTTTGATAATCGCTTCTACCTTTTTCATGATTGTCTCCTTCCACAGCAATGGGTTTTCAAATGACTTGCATCGCCATGTTATTGATTTGTTGTCTGAAAACCATTATACGCTGCGACACCGTGTTCATGCATGTCCAGGCCTTCCATTTCTTCCTGCTCTGTGACACGAACCCCCATGATGCCTTTCAGGGCAAAAAAGAGGCCGAAGGCTGCGGCGAAGGTCACGACGCCGTATGCGATGACACCTACGAGTTGCACCCAGAGTTTATGGTCGGCATTGGTGCTGAAAATACCGACGGCCAAGGTACCCCAAATGCCGCAAACCAAGTGAACGGAAAGCGCACCGACAGGGTCGTCGATTTTTACGCGATCAAAAAACATGACGGAGAAAACAACCAGCACGCCCGCAATTAAACCGATGATGATCGAACCCATGACCGTGACGGTATCCGCGCCCGCGGTAATGCCCACGAGTCCGGCAAGGCTGCCGTTTAAAATCATCGAAAGATCCGGTTTCTTTTGTACCATCCAGGAAGTAATCATAGAAGCGAGCACACCGGCCGCAGCCGCAAGGCTGGTCGTCACAAACACGAGCGAGACCAGGCCCGGATCGGCCGAAAGCACGGAGCCGCCGTTAAACCCGAACCAACCCAGCCAAAGCAGGAACATGCCCACAGTGGCCAAGGGCATGCTATGACCCAGAATGGGTTTCACTTGTCCATTGACATATTTCCCGAGACGCGGCCCCAAAACCAAGACACAAGCCAAAGCGCCCCACCCCCCGACGCCATGCACAAGGGTTGAGCCGGCAAAATCGTAAAAACCCATTGTATCCAGCCAGCCGCCACCCCACTTCCAGGAACCGACAATGGGATACACAATGGCGACAAAAATCGCGGAGAAAACCAGGAAGCTGCTGAGTTTCACGCGTTCGGCGACGGCCCCGGAAACAATCGTGGCCGCCGTTGCGGCAAACATGGCCTGGAAGATGAAGTCGGTGTAATAGGTGTAGGCCCCATCGGCATAGCCGATGAGTCCGCCATCTCCGGCAGGCAGGCTTAAACCCACACCGGCAAAACCAATCCAGCCGTTAAAATCACCGGGATACATCAGGTTAAAACCGCAAAGGGCGTAAGTTAGCAAGCCGATCGCGACGATGGCCGTATTTTTAAACAAGATGTTAGTGGTGTTTTTGGCCCGTGTGAGGCCGGATTCCAGTGCGGCGAATCCCAAATGCATGATGAAGACCAAAAAGGTCGCCACCAGCATCCAGGTATTATTTGCGGTAAATAGACCTTGCGACACCCCTGCGGCATTTGCAGCGCCCGGTGCGATGAAAGCGAGCACCGAAACAACGGGGAGGGCAAGATAAGTGAAAAACGGATTCTTTTTCATTCATTGCTCCTTTAGTTGTGTTAAACATCGTGAATACTCCCCATTGAGTTAAGTTGGCGCTCTTCTTTGAGCGTTAATGGAAGGACTTTCACTCCTCAAAATTGGACGGAGGAGACCCAATCCTTAAATAGCCATCGTCTTTTATTTTTAAAAATGATTCCACGTTTCAAGCATGATTTTATGGGCTACAATTTCTTCAACTTCCTGAATCATTAATTTAAGTTGAGGAACAGAATATTCTACGTTCGATGGAATTGTTAGTCGATTTTCCTTATAAACCATAAATTGATGCCGACTCCCGGAAAAAGGGCCGTCAAAACCCATTTTTCGCAATTTTCGTATAAAATCTTTGCGCTTACAAGGTATCCACCGGCTCACGGACCAACTCTCGATTAAGATCAATACCTGAAATTACAGGCAAGGAATGCCCAAGCTTGAGTGCGACGAGAATCCAGTCTTCCAAAACAGAACGCAGTTCATTTTCGCATCCACGAAGCGTATCGCTGAACGAGAGAACACCCTTGCATCCGGGGATTCGGCCGCTGAAGTTCCCATCTTCAAGTTTGTCGTAAACCGCCTGTGATAAAGCTTGTTCAATATATCCGCTCAGTATGCACTCTGTCGCCATACGCCGTCCCTTTTTCATTCAAGCAAAAGTAACCGTCCTTTTGGTTTTGGAATCTCAACCTGATCTTCTTTAGCCGTTTTGATCCGGAGTGTGATTGTGCTTTCGACATTTTCAATCGCTTCTTCTTTTGAAACCGAGTGAAAGCAATAAGGCGACCACGTCGTTGAATGAAAGATTGTAATCTGCCTGTCCGGATAAAACTCTCTTTAAAGTTTTCTCCTTTTTTCCCATAAGATCAAACGAAACCCGGCAGTGCGTGCGTTTCAAATGGCGGGAGAAATTATTTCTCCCGCCATTTGAAACGTGCATCCCCCAGATGGGGGATGCACGGGTCTTACAAAGTGTTGCTTAAAACAAGGCGACAAATTGAAGCGTAGTCGCATCAGTGGAGTTGGCTCCGGCAACGTCCGGATCATCATCTCTCCACTCCAGTTTCACTTTGAGATTTTCTTCCAAGCTACAGAGTAAAGCAATGGTGAGTGAAGTCGGTTCTGCTGTGACACCATCTGTTTCAACTGTGTCGTATCGGACAGTTGCACCATGCTTACCATGCATTGCATTGAGGGTAATTCCCATCCCGTCCTGCTTTTCATTGGTGACATACTCAAGGGCATATAACAGAGAAAGGTCTTCTGACGGCATAATCGTCCCTGAAAGAATAATGTCGAGAGTATCTTCATTTGGCTTGATGCCAGAGCCAAGATAACCAATGGACAATCCCACTTCAGGCATTGGCGTGATGGCAAGTGTAGCACCGAGGGTATTTTCTTCACCGACAGAATTTACCGGAGGTGTTGCTGTTGGAGCGTTTGTTGCGAAAGGCACAGGATCTCTCCAGTCGTTTGTAAAGAGAAGGCTTCCACTGACCATGTCCGTTCCACCCGCAAGCTGGATGCCCGCCAGGTTGGAAGGCACCATGTTAAAAAGCTGTCCGTTGGAAACCTGGAGTTTGTCCGGGGCATCCTGGGATTCAAAGCCCACAGGGGAATTGAAGATACCGCCGGTCAACGTCAGTCCGAGCTCTTGTCCGACAGGAAGCATCCAGTCAAATCTCATTTGCTCGACGTCATCTGCGGCGATATTGTTACCGGTGCCGTTGAAATCAAGATCCAGTCTGACTGTAACCGAGCCCACGGTTTTCTCGAAGTCCACCTCGGCATAGGGCACGTTGAATTGCATCTCTTTGCAATTTGTGCTATTTGCATTTCCGTTCGTATCCGAGCATTGATTATCATTGGCTTCGCTCGACACATAAAAATCAATTGCACCAAAACCGCTGACTTTCAAATCGTCGGCATCAGCATAGCTTAAGCCTGCTCCGCCAACAATCATTGCCCCGGCGGCAAATAAACTCAAAACAGCATTGCTTTTTTTCATTCGATTTTCTCCTTGTCCCATATTAAGTTGAAATCGCTTCACAAATCTTATCTGCTTGATGTGTATATCCTTTGGTCAAGTATCTCTCCCCCCCAATTGTCCAGCAGACTGTAGACGGCGGCATCATAACAACATCTTCTAAAAAAAAACAAGTAAAAAATCTTCTTATTAATCATTATCTTAACTTGTCCATTTTCTTAGACAGGCTCTTTCGAAGCAAGCGCGTATTTCTTCATTTTATAAGCCACCTGGCGGGGCGTCAGTCCCAGCAAGCGACCCGCCTTGGCCTGTACCCAGGCACAACGCTCCAGAGCTTCTTTCAACGCCTCTCTTTCGATGTCTTGCATCGAATCGGACAAGGAGCCTTGTTGTTTATCCCGTTTAGGTTTTATCGTGACTTGTTGAATATCATTAAAATAAGCGGACATCCCGTTTGGAATATTTTTCAAAGTCACGGGCCCGCCGCGCGTAAGCACCACGAGGCGTTCCATGCAATTTTCCAATTCGCGGACATTGCCGGGCCAGTGATAACGCGACAAAAGATCAATCATTTCCCGGGAAAGGACGACGGTTTTTTCATTTTCCGCGTTAAACTTGTCAAGAAAATATCGGACCAAAGGCCCGATATCTTCAACACGTTCGCGAAGCGGCGGAATCTGAATGGGGATAACGCTCAATCGGTAATAAAGGTCTTGACGGTATAAACCCTCAAGAATGGCTTTTTCGAGATCGCGATGCGTTGCGGCAATGACACGCACATCCACCGAAAGCGTCTGTGTGCCGCCCACACGCTCGAATTCCATTTCCTGGATCACGCGCAAAAGCTTGACCTGCACGGACAAAGGCAGATCCCCCACTTCGTCCAAAAAAATCGTGCCGCGATGGGCCAACTCAAAACGGCCTTTTTTCATTTGAACGGCACCCGTAAACGCCCCTTTTTCGTGGCCGAAGAGTTCGCTCTCAATCAAGGTTTCGGAGAGCGCGGCGCAATTCACACGAATGAAAGGCTTCTTTGCACGCGGACTGCGCGCATGAATCAGTTGAGCGATGAGTTCTTTGCCTGTCCCGCTTTCTCCCCGAATCAACACAGTCGCCTTGCTCCGCCCCACAAGCAGCAAGTCATTGTAAATCTCGCGCATGGCGGGACTTGCGCCAACGAGGGGATTAGAAGCAACAGAGACGGGCACGGTCTGATTTCCTCAATAAAATCAAGATTGACAAGAGATAATACAGGAGGCAAAAAAAAACGCCCCACTCAAAAACTTTATCTTTTTGAATAGGACGCCATCGTCCGACTGATCGATCTCGGTGAACAGTTTTGGAGGTATTTTACGCATTCCGCGCATCTTCTGTCAAGAACCTGAATTCCGTGATTGCTGATTTTGGGAAGAACGCTTGACACGCCATTCGGCAGTCCCTACGATATTGAAGAAACCCTTTGAAAAAAGGACGCTTTTTTATATTGAGGCAATCCGGGCACGATGGTCACAAGTCTTAAAAGAAAGGGAGCCAAAAAGGTGGCGAAACAGATCTCGGTCGATGTTTTAATCAAACGACTTCGTTCATACAATAAAGAGGTGGACACCGCGCGATTAAAAAAAGCCTATGCCTTTGCGGATAAGGCCCATCAGGGCCAGCAACGAAAGTCGGGAGAACCCTACCTTTTTCACCCCATTGAAGTTGCGGTTATTTTAACGGACCTTAAGCTGGATCTTCAGTCTGTCATTGCGGGGCTTTTGCACGACGTTGTCGAAGATACGGCCTTTACCGCGGAAACCCTTAAAAAGGAATTTGGTGAAGAAGTCGCCTTCCTCGTTGAAGGTGTTACAAAAATAGGGAAGATCGTTTTCAAAAGTACGCAGGAAAAACAGGCTGAGAATTTCAGAAAGATGATTATTTCGATGTCGAGTGACATCCGCGTCCTGCTGATTAAGCTCGCTGACCGGATGCACAACATGCGAACCCTTGATGCCCTTCAGGAGGAAAAACAGGAACGCATCGCCAGAGAAACATTGGAAATTTACGCGCCGTTGGCAAATCGTCTGGGGATTGGCTGGGTGAAAAACGAACTTGAAGATCTTTGTCTGAAAGCCCTCAAGCCCGATGTTTACCAAAACCTGGTCAAAAATTTAAAAGCCGGAAGCGGAGGAAGAAAACGCTATATTAAGTCTGTTGTTTCCACGGTTCAAAAAACATTAAAAGAAAACAACTTCAAATGCGAAATCTACGGCCGTTCAAAACATTTTTTTGGTATTTACCGAAAGATGGAACGTCAGGGGATTCCCTTTGAAGAGGTTTATGACCTCATGGGCATCCGCATTCTGACGGATTCCAAAATGACGTGCTACGCCGTACTGGGACTCATTCATTCCCTTTGGCGACCGCTCCCCGGACGCTTTAAAGACTACATCGCCATTCCAAAATCAAATCTCTACCAATCCCTGCATACGACGGTCATTGGCCCGGAAGGCAAACATGTCGAATTCCAAATCCGAAGCCGTGAAATGCACAAAGTTGCGGAAGAAGGCATTGCCGCGCATTGGGTTTATAAAGAAGGCGGCACGATTCATTCAAAAGATGAGCGGATCTTTGCCTGGCTGCGTCAACTCTTGGAGTGGCAGCGTGAACTGCCGGACACCCGCCAATTCATGACCTCGGTTAAAAACGATCTCTTTCATAATGTTGTGTTTGTGTTTAGTCCAAAAGGGGATTTAACCGAGTTGATTAAGGGGTCGACGCCCATCGATTTTGCTTATGCCGTGCACACCGAAATCGGTAAACATTGTGTGGGGGCAAAAATCAACGGCATGATTGCTCCCCTGCGTCAGCCACTTCGAAACGGCGACACCGTTGAAGTGCTGACCTCTCCCGCGCAAAAACCGAACAAAGATTGGCTCAAGTTTGTCAAAACTTCGAAGGCCAAAGCAAAAATAAAACATTTTATCGGTTTGCAGGAGCGTGCGCAAAGCCTGGATTTCGGCCGAAAAATCCTTGAGCGCGAATGCCGCAAAAAAAAGCTGAGCCCCTCCGAAACCCTCAAATCCAAAGAATTGTTAAACGGAGTCAAAGACCAAGGCATTACAACCATCGGAGATCTTTTGATTGCGATTGGTTACGGTAAAATTTCAGCGCATCAAGTGCTTCGAAACCTGTTGCCCAAATCGCAGATCAAGGAAGGCATTACCGAAAAACTTATTCGGAAAACGGGCTTAGGACAGAGTGAAGTCAAAGTCAAAGGCATGGACGATATTTTAATTCATCTCTCGAAATGTTGTAATCCCGTGCCGGGAGAGGAAATCATCGGGTTTATCACGCGCGGACGGGGCCTCTCCGTTCATGCGGCGGACTGCACAAACCTGGACGAATTGGATGCCGATAAAGAACGTCTTGTTCATGTGGACTGGGACAAAACATTCAAAGGCAAACACTCTATTGACATTTCCGTGCTCACACTCGACCGGCCCGGATTGCTTGCTGCCGTGACCTCGGCCATTTCGGACGCGGGCGCAAACATCAGCCATGCAGAGATTAAAACCACGGAAGATCAAAAGGGCAACTTCCAGATCATTGTGGACATTTCCAATATCAAACACCTCGAAAAAGTTCTCAAAAAAGTCGAAAGTCTGGATGGGGTCTTACAGGCCCGGCGTCTCCGAAAAGCTTAAAAGATTAAGGAAGCTTGCACGGTCCGTCCCGGAAAAGGGAGCGGGGGGATGGCGGATAAACATCGCTTGCCTTCATAAACCCGTGCCCCTTTCTTTGCGGAGCCCCGCAATAATCCCTGTTCCTCCGATCCCACCCAATATAAAATAAAGCATACGGCAATATTTTCCCTTTCACCCCTCCCCAAATAGCAATAAATAGGCCAAACAGAGAAACACACATAAGTAATTGATAAATAAGCTAAAAATACTAAAGCACCCAGAATGAGCAAGGTTTTATTGTCATATTGAAGTGGGGCGGGCGACAAAATCGGGGCAAATCCCCCAATGTGCTTGACTCAGAGCTTCCTTGTTTTAGGCGGCGGGACGAGATTGTATTTTTCCATGCGATAACGCAGGGTATCCCTGGAAAAACCAAGTAATTTCGCCGCATTGCTGACATTCCAGTTTGTCCGTTCGAGGGCCTGAAGGACAAAGTGCCGCTCGACAACCTCCATCGCAATCCCTTCCGCAGGCAAGTGAAATTGCCCCGCGCCGCCTGCGCCTTTTTTATCAATCTCTTGCCGTTTTAAAAAACCGGGATTGAGCCGGATGTCTTCTGCGCGGATGCTTTCCCGCTCCGAGAGAAAAACAAGCTGTTCGATAAAGTTGCGCAGTTCACGCACGTTGCCCGGCCAGGCATGGGACAATAACAGTTTTTCCGCCTCGGGCGTGAAGCCCTTGATCTTTTTTCTGTACCGTTTGCATTGTTTGGCAAGAAAATGATCGGCCAAAAAGAGGATATCCCGGCCCAGCGTTCTTAAAGGCGGTGATTTGATATGAATCATGTTGAGGCGAAAGTAAAGGTCAGATCGAAACCGCCCGTCTCGCACCAGGGTCTCCAGGGATTGATTCGTTGCCGCAATGATGCGCACGTCCACCTTTTTTTCCCGGAGACTGCCCAGGCGCCGGATGACCTTTTCTTCCAAGGCTTTGAGAAGTTTGGCTTGCAGGGAAATATGAATGTCCCCGATCTCATCCAAAAAAAGCGTTCCCTGGTCTGCGGCCTCGAACAGCCCGCATTTTTTTTCTTTGGCATCGGTAAAGGCACCGCGTTCATAACCGAAGAGTTCCGCCTCTAAAAGCTGTTCGGGAATGGAAGAGCAGTTGACTTCGATAAAGGGCATTTTCCTTCTGGGCCCCCCGTAGTGCAGTGCGCGCGCGATGAGTTCCTTTCCGGTGCCCGTTTCGCCCGTAATGAGAACGGCGGGCGGCGCCCCTTCGGTAAGCAATTGCTCCGAACGGTTCAAATTATCGATCTGTTTTCTTAAGTTCAGCATTTCCTTGGATTCGCCGAGCAGGGTCTCACCGGCCTCTTTCTCCTGATAATAAGAAAGGGCGCCCTGTATGCGCGATTGGCCGATGGCCGCATCCAATAGAACCCTTAATTCCTTCAGCACAAGCGGTTTACTCAAAAAATCATAAGCGCCGGCCTTCATCACATCAACGGCTGTCTGTATTTGCCCGTGCGCGGTCATGATAATCACGATGACCGGCGCATCAATTTTTTTGATTTTGCCTAAAATATCGATGCCGTCGGCGTCCGGCAGTTGAAGATCCAACAAAACCAGATCCGGTTTAAAAGCCTCCACTTCACGAAGCCCGCTTGCGCCGTTTGCGGCGATCCGGACATCATATTGATATCCCTCCAGATAGCGTTTGATATTTTTTGCCAGGGTCGGCTCATCTTCAATGACAAGAATTCCGTGTGACATGGCACTCCTTATATGGTTTATTCAGAATTTCCCGAGGGTGGCAAGGGGAATCCGAATGCGGACCGTCGTTCCCCGACCTGCTTCACTCTCCAAGAAAACCTTTCCATTGTAACGGCGGATAATCCGCTTGACCAGGGACAGCCCGACGCCGGTTCCGGTCCGTTTTGTTGTATAAAACGGCTTGAACACTTTTTTAATTTGATCTTTTGGAACCCCGGTTCCGGTATCGCGAATACTGATCTCAAGGCAGCCTTCGTCCCGAAGGTAGGAACTCTTGGCAAAGATTTTTCCGCCGACGGGCATGGCATCGATGGCATTGTGAACGAGATTAATCAATACGTGGCGCAGCGGGGCTTCGTCGGCTTTAATTTTTGGAAGCGTTTCCTGCAAATCAAGGAAGAGCTCGATTTCACGCGCATTCATTTTTCGTTCAAGGGTTTCGAAGGTGCTTCGAATCACATCATTGATTTGAATCGCAGAGGATGTGCCGAAGGATAACTGCGCATAAGCAAGCAATTCGCCGATCCAGCCGGTGATACGGTCAACCTCTAAAATAATATCCTTCGCTATTTCGGGATAGGGCTGTGGCGAATGGCTTTCCAATGCTACTTCCGCAGAGGATCGGATGGCCGCCAAAGGGTTTCGAATGGCATGGGCAACCGCCGAGGACATCTCTCCGATGGCCACCATCGTTTCCGATTCGACCAATTGTTGTTGCTGTTTATAAATCGTATGGGTCGCGCGCTTCACAATCCAATAAAGCACGGCAAAGAGAAAAAGCCCGCCCAAACCCGCACTCAGCCAAATCAGTTGATTCCCTTTTTTGATGGCCTCGGATAAAGTCGCGGGGGTCTTGTAGATTTCAAAGGCGCCCACGACCTTATCCCCGCGCGTATTCCAGATGGGAAGGTAAACTTCGGCAAAATAAGGCACGTTTTCATCAAAGACATGTTCCCCTTTGGCGGGTTTCCCCGAATAACCGCTCGTAACCGCGAGTGTGCCGGAAAGTGCTATCATGAGTTCCGGATTCGGCATGAAGCTGTGTCCGATTAAACGCGCATCGTCCGACCAAAGCACCCTGCCTTGTTTGTTGTAGGCTTTGACACGCACGACTTCGGGCATGGCTGAAATGCGTTTGAACAGGTTTTCAAAGACCCTTTTGGCCTCGCCGTCATCCGCCTCTTCAAAATAAATACTCCCGTGCGCGGCCTTGGTGAGACTTTGAACAAATTGCATCGTAATCAAGCCGTCACGTTCCAGCATATTTTTGGTTAGAAATTCCGAAAGCAAAAAGCCTGAAATCGTTGAGATCAACACGATACAGACGAAGCTAAGGACGCCGTACCAACGTAAAAGATTAAAAGGAGAGACTTTTTTAGAAAAAAATGCCATCGTCCGGGAACCCCTATTCGGCCACTTTACCCGATAAGACAAAGCATGTCCATATCATACAATCCTTTACGATGAATTGGGGCATTTCACTGAAATTTCAGTGAAATGCCCCAATTCATCGTGGGGCCGTCAATGATTTCATATTTATTTTATCTTAATTATCAAATACATAGATGTTTTTTATCCGCTTAGCCTCAACTGGCCCCTATTTTGCTTTGTACCGATTACCATTAAATATAATTTGGGAAAATTATCCCAAATTAAGCAAGAAAGCGGGTTGACGCATCCAAGACGGAGCTTGGATGTTCAGAATCAAAAACTTCAATATTGTAGTTGGGTCTCCCCCCGACATCACGGAGGAAAACGATGCGGATTTTTTATTATTCCCATGACACCTACGGTTTAGGGCACATGCAACGGACCTTGGCCATCGCGCGGCAAGTGGCGCTGGATTGCCCGGAAGCGACACAGCTTCTGGTAACCGGCTCCCCCCAAGCCCATGCATTCGAATTGCCGGAGCGGCTCGATATCATTAAACTGCCGAGCGTCGGCAAATCCGCAACGGGGGATTATTGTTCGCGCACGCTGAGACTTCCCTTTAAAACCCTCAAGGCCCTCCGTGAGACCATTATCTTGGAAACCGTCCGGCATTTTAAACCGGACATCGTCCTGGTGGATAAGGCCCCGGCAGGCGTCCGGGGGGAAATGCTGTCCGCACTGGCCTATTTGAAAGAAGCCCGGCCCGAAACAAAACGCGTACTCGGCATGCGCGATATTGAAGATGATGCCGAGAAGGTTTGCGAAGACTGGAGACGCCAGGGACTCTACCGATTAATGGACGAGACCTATGATGCGATCTTGCTGTACGGCAACCGGTCCATTTACGACCCCGTTGAAGCCTACCGGCTCTCACCCAGAACGGAAAATAAAATCATTTCTTGCGGTTATATCGGCAGGCCTAAAACCGCAAAACCGCCCGAGGCCATCAGGCGCGCACTCAATATGAAGACCGACCGTCTCATCCTGGTGACCGCAGGCGGAGGGGAAGACGGATTTCCGCTCATGAACACTTATTTAAGGATGCTCTCCGATCATCTTCATCCGGAGGACCCGGGTTTTGATTCTCTCATCGTTCCAGGCCCCTTCATGGCCGAAGCCGAACGAAAACAGCTCCACGCCTATTGTTTGAAAGGGCTTCCCGTCTCCGTGCTCGATTTCACCTCGGATTTGTACAGCTATATGAATGCGGCCGACCTTGTCGTTTCAATGGGCGGATACAATTCATTTTGCGAAATCATGTCTTTGCAAAAGCAGGCGATTATCGTGCCGCGGGTCAAGCCCCGAATCGAGCAGTTGATTCGCGCGGAGTCTTTCTCGGCGCGCGGATTGGTGCGGATGCTCCATCCGGCCCGTTTAAATCCTGAAAACCTGCTCAAGGAAATTCAGATGGGTTTTGAGGGACGCGGCCCGCTTCCCCCCCATGCGGCGGGCCTGACCCTAAACGGTGCAATAAAAGCCAGCCGTGCCTTGAGTGATCTTTTGAAGGATGAAAAACCGCGTGTCCCCTATCACTTGTTGTCTTCGGAAAAAGCATCAAAACCGAAAAAACGGGGGCGGGAAATCGCAGGCTTTTTCAACAAAATGAAAGGTGTACCCGCAGGTGCGTGAAAAGGACCGGAACAAGGAATTGCCGCAGGATCACCCAGATCGACAACTGACATTGGAAGATGCGGAAATGCCTCAATTAAAAACGCTGTTGGACCCCCAAAAAATGTTGGGCGTTTTTAGGAATCAACTCCGTCCGACCGGAGAGGGGCATTACCATATCTACCATATTTCCGATTGCAAGGTTCACCGGTTCAGATACCGAAAAGGCCAGCGGGTCATCGTGCAGTATCAACTCACGCTCCATGATCAGCTCACAAAACACAACAAAACACTATGGGTCACCGGAATCAGCCGAAGTACGCCTGAGCACATGAAGAAGCTTTACAAGCGTATCTTAAACTCCGATTCATGGTGGAATATCAGTTTATCCACCCTTATTCTGGAGCCTGTTTTATATCTGCCCGCGCTCAAATTGATCCTCCAGACTTACCCGCAGGATCATCATTTGCCGACACTGCCCCTGCTCTTGAACGACCGTTTAATGATGCGTGAAAAGCTGCTTCTGAATCCGTGGCTTAAGGACTGGAAAATGATGGAAAACACATTAACCTTGATCCGGTACCGTCCTCTTTTGGGCGCAACATTTCGCTGCGATTTTGAAGCGGAACATCTTCGGACCAAAGAAAACATCAAAAAAACACTTTATTTCAAAGTGTTCCAAAAGGAAGACGGCCGTCATATTTTTGAACAACTTGTGCAACTTAAAAAAGACTTCCCGGTCAAGGAACAAGGGCTTTATATCGTCAACGCCATCACTTATTCAAAACAATTAAAGACCCTGGTGCTCGAAGCGGCACAGGGCATCCCTTTGAGTGTTTTTATTTTAAACGGGGTCTCTATTGAACAGACATTGGAGAAAACGGCCGAGGCTCTTGCGCATTTTCACCTCAGCCCTTGTGCATTGTTTAAACATCAATCAAAAGCGGTGCGTTTGAAGGGTGCGGAAAAAGCCGTCCGGTTTATCCGGGAGGTTTGTCCGGAACTGCAGGAAAAATCCCGGCAGCTCTTCTTTCAAATTCAATCCCGGATAAAAGATGTCGTGCTTTGTCCGGCGCATCTGGATCTCAAGCCCGAACATATTTTTATCGACGGCGCACGTGTCACCCTGATTGACCTGGATGCGGCCGCGATGAGTGATCCTGTTTACGACATTGCCTCCCTCATCGTCAGAATTGAGTTCCTTTCGGAAACCGGGCAGATTCCCCAAGAGGTCGTCGCGTCGGCCTTGAGGGGGCTCAAAGCACGCTATTTTTCAAAAGTCCCCCATTCCTGGAAAGAAAGACTCATTCCAAATTATTGTTGCGCTGCTCTGAAAATCGCACTTTACCATCTGCAACACCAGGAAAAGGATGCGAAACATCGTGTCGCCATCCTTTTGGAGAAATGTCTTCAGTATCTAAGCAAACAAGAAAGGCAGGAAAAACCATGAAAATCCTATACATCTGTGCCGATTTCGGCATCCCGGTACTCGGAACAAAAGGCGCCGCCGTGCATGTGCGGGAGATGATCGCAGCCCTAAAACGTGCGGGGCATTCCGTTACCCTTGCCGCGCCCAAACTTCAAAAAAACCTTTGGGAAAACCCGGAAGAAATCGCGAGCCGCCTGCTGCATCTGCCGCCGGCCCCCGCTAACCGCGAAACCATGAAAGACTTGACGGAATTTGAAGAGATGTTGGGCGAAACCACACCCCTGCCCGGACAAATCCGTCGCATGCTCTACAACAAGGAAATGGCGCATCAATTGCTCCGCCGTTTCACAACACACCCGCCCGACTTGATTTACGAGCGGGCCGCGCTTTTTTCTACCGTCGGGGTCATGGTCGCGGAAACCTTGAACAAACCCCTGATTCTGGAATTAAATGCCCCCTTGGCCGATGAGCAGTCGGCATACCGGGGGGAATGCCTGGGCGGCCTGGCAAAAAAAACCGAAGACTTTGTTTTAAAACGCAGTGACGCCATCCTGAGTGTTTCGGCCTTGCTCAAACAATACGCCGTTTCGGCGGGCGCAGACCCCGGGCGTGTCCATGTTTCCCCAAACGGCGTCAATCTTCAGGCTTTTCAAAAAAATACCGATACAAAAAAAACAAGGGCCACATGGGGATTGGGCACAGGCCCCGTCATCGGATTTGTGGGCGGGCTTCGGCCCTGGCACGGGGTAGGCGCCCTGCCCGCATTGCTTGAACGGCTCCGCCCGAAACATCCGGACATGCAATTGGTCATTGCCGGGGAAGGCCCGCTGCGTCCGGCCTTGCAGCGGGCCTTCGATGCCCTGGGGTGCGCAGACTCTGTCTGCTTCACGGGCGCGATTTCCCATAAAAAGATTGCGGCACTCGTCCCGTGCTTTGACATCGCTCTCGCGCCCTACGAAAAACTTGAGCATGATTTTTATTTTTCGCCCCTGAAGCTCTTTGAATACATGGCCTGCGGTGTGACCGTTGTGGCCGCGGATGCCGGACAAATCGGAGAAATCATCACCCACGGCCAAACCGGTCTGCTCTACCCTCCCGGCGAGACGGAAGCCTTGGTCGCATGCTGTGAACAACTGCTGGCCGCCCCCCGTTTAAGCCGGCAGATGGGGCAGGCCGCCGCCAAAGAAATCCGCGCAAATTACACCTGGGATCACAACGCCGCCCGTGTCGTTTCGGTTTTTAAGCGGCTCGAAGAAAAAAAGGAGGTGTCATGAAAAGAAATAAACCGGCACGCATCGCCTACGTGCTGAAGGTCTTCCCCAAGCTTTCGGAAACCTTTATCGCCAGGGAAATTGCGGAGATTAAAAAACGCGGGCTTTCGATTTGCATCCTCTCCATGAAACGCCCAGATGATCCCGTTGTGCACGACATTGTGCGGAAGGCCGGCCTGGAAAAAGAAACCGTCTACGGTGTGGAGCGTTTCGCCGAAACACTTGCAGCCTTCAAACCGGATTTAATCCACGCCCACTTTGCAACAGAGCCGACGGCGGAAGCCCTTGCACTGGCCTCGGCATGCAAATGCCCCCTCACCTTTACGGCGCACGGCTACGACATCTACCGCCGACCTCCCGCCGATTTTCGGGAACGTGCGGCAAAAGCTGCGGCAGTCATCACGGTCTCCGAGGCCAACCGGGCCTATATTGCCGAAACCTTCGCTGTGCCGAAACGGAAGCTTACGGTCATTGCTTCAGGGGTCGATACCCGCGTATTTCGGCCCAATAAACAGGCAAACACACAGCCGCACATTGTCTGTGTCGCAAGGCTTGTCCCGGTTAAAAACCTGGGCCTGCTTTTGTCCGCCTGCAGGATTTTAAAAAACCAGGGCGTCGCCTTTCAATGCGTCATCATCGGGGAAGGCCGCAGCCGCGCGGCACTTGAAACGATGCGAAGAAAACACCGGCTGGAAAAGACCGTGGTATTGACCGGCGCGGCGGACAGCCGTCAAGTCCTGGCCTGGTGGCAGCGGGCCGACCTTGCCGTCTTAAGCAGTACCAGCGAAGGCATGCCCGTGAGCCTCTTGGAAGCTGCAGCCTGCGGCGTGCCTATTGTGGCCACCGCAGTCGGCGGGATTCCCGAACTCGTGCAAACGGGCAAAACCGGCTACCTCGTCACCCCCGGCGACGCCCCGGCCTTGGCCGAGGGCATCAAGGCCCTGCTTTCGCATCCGGACCGGGCCCTTCGCATGGGGCAAGCCGCCCGGAAGATCATTGCGCAACGCTTTTCAATCGCGCATCAAGGGGATCGCTTGCTCGCACTTTGGACGGACATCATGCATAAGGAGCAATGCCCATGAATGTGACCGTACGCGACCCCTTCGGCATCTGCCGTGATGCGGCCATGCCGACGCTTGCGGCGGCAATCGATCCTGCGGCCGTTGAAAAGGAATTCCGCAAACGTTTGCCGCAACTGTTCTCGGAAAACACCCCGGCCCGTTTACGGGAAATCCGGGTCATTCGTTACAAACCCGCGCGGCGCTGTTTAATCGAATACGATATCGCATGCAAACAGCCGAAGGCATCCTGCTCATGCGCAACCTTCATTGGAAAAGTGCGTGTCCGGCGTTACGGCAAGGCCGACTACCGTTTGCAAAAGGCATTCTGGGCAGCCGGATTTCAGGCGGACTGCGAAGATGAGATTGCCGTGCCCGAAACCGTCGGAACCCTTCCGGCCTTCCGGATGTGGCTACAGCGCAAAGTTTCGGGGCGCCTTGCAACAGAGCTCCTCTTAAAGACAGAGCATCAATGGCTGGCGATTAAAATCGCGGAAGCCGCACACAAGTTGCACCGGGCCAATGTTCCCGCAAAACGGGTGCACCTGATGATGGATGAACTGCGCATCCTTCATGAACACCTGCCCAAAGTCGGTTTGAAAAACCTGCGATGGAGCGGACGCATCCGCCGGATTTTGGATGCGGCGGACCGGCTGGGGGCAATGACACCCGTTCCCACCCTCACCGGAATTCATCGCGATTTTTATGCCGACCAGGTCATCGTGGACAACAGAAGACTTCATCTGATCGATTTTGACCTCTATTGTCTGGGGGATCCGGGTCTCGATATTGGAAATTTCATCGCCCACGTCACGGAGCAAAGCCTCAGAACAACGGGCGATACCCGTCAATCGCACGCATTCGAAGCACTCATGGAAGCGCGCTTTGCGGCCCTTTCCGGGGAAAAGGTCCGGGCATCCGTCAGGGCCTACACCACCTTGACGCTCATCCGGCATATCTACTTGAGCACTTTGTTCCCGGAGCGCCGCGCATTCACGGCATCCTTGATGGAAATTTGTGAAGAACGCCTGCATATTCTAAAAACCCTTGGGAGCGGCATTTCATGAAGACATACCAACAAACCCGTTTTAAGCACCTGCTTTTAAACCATCTTTCAGAGGTCAAGGGTGCCCTTTTCGCCGCAGTGCTCTGCTTGATCGGTTTTACCGCAACGGAATTGCTCGGCCCCTGGCCCCTCAAAATTATTTTTGATTACATTCTTTTGCCGAATCCCTTGCCGGAATCATACTCTTTTTTGGAGCCCGTCTTTGCAAAAGGCCATACCTTTTCCCTGACGGTCCTGGCAGGTGCAGTACTCATCATTGCCCTGTTGCAGGGGGGGTTCTCCTATTTTCAGGTCCTCATTACCTCCCGCATCAGCTTTCATTTTGTTTATGTTATCCGGCGGGCGCTGTTCGACCATCTGCAACACCTCTCGCTTTCCTTTCACGACCGTGCGCGCTCGGGCGAACTCATGACCAAGATTTCGGGCGATACAAAAATTCTAAAAGAGCTTTTTTCGGAATCCGCCCTCAATTTCGCGGCACACTTGATGAAGATTATCGGCATGTTTACGGTGATGTTTTTGTTGAACTGGAAACTCACGCTGCTGGTTTCATTGACGCTTCCTCCGCTGATCGCCCTGCTTTTTTATGCCTTTCAAAAAATCAAGCACCAGGCAAAAAAACAACGCAAGGAAGAAGGCCGGATCGCGAGCAGAATCAATGAACTGCTGACCATGATTCCCCTCGTGCAGTCCTATGCGCGCGAGCCTTATGAAAAGGCGCGTTTTGAGAGCGAAAGCAGCGAAACACTGGAGCGCTCGATTCGCATAACACGCCTGACGGCGATCAGCACGCGCACGGTCGAAATCATCTGTGCCGTCGGCATTGCCGCCGCCATTTTTTTCGGATCGCAGCAAGTCCTTCATCGCTTCATGACACCGGGCGACTTGCTGGTTTTCATGTCTTATCTCAAACAAATGTATACCCCTTTAAAAAAATTGCCGCGTCTTTTGTCCAAGTTTTCAAAAGCAAGGGTCAGCGCAAAGCGCATTGCGGCCCTCTTTTATGAAGAGCCCGAAATTTCAGACGCGGCGAAGCCCGTTTACGCCGAAAACCTGCGCGGAGAGATTCGGTTTGAGTCCGTTTCTTTCTCATACGATGACGGCCGGAAAATACTGGATCAGGTTTCCTTTTCCGTCGCACCGGGGCAGCGGGTCGCGCTTGTGGGAGCTTCCGGCGCGGGGAAATCGACAATCGCGAAACTCTTGTTGCGGCTTTACGAATTTCAGGCGGGTGAAATCCGCATCGACGGCGTGGATATCCGAAAATACGCGCGAAAGTCCCTGCGCCGTGAAATCGCACTCGTCTTGCAAGAATCCGTTCTGCTCGGCGCGAGCATCCGGGAAAACATCGCCTACGGGAAACCCGATGCGACGGACACGGAAATTGAAGCAGCCGCAGAACTTGCCTGCGCCGCAGGCTTTATAAAAGCTCTGCCCGAGGGCTATGAAACCCGGGTCGGCGAACGGGGCTGCACGCTCTCCGGCGGACAGCGGCAGCGCATCGCCTTGGCCCGCGCCATCATCCGGCAACCTTCCATTCTCATTCTGGACGAACCCACAGCCGCCTTAGACGCCGCATCCTCCAAGGCCGTTCAGGCGGCGATGGCACGCTTCCAAAAGGGCCGGTCGGCCTTGGTCATCGTGCATCAACTGCATGACATCCGGGATTTTGATCAAATCATCGTTTTGAAAAACGGCCGGGTGGTCGAGCAGGGCACGCATCAAGACCTGCTCGCAAAAGGCGGATACTATTATGACTTGAGCCGAGCCGCCCATACGCTTCAGGGGATTTCATGAAGGGGGTGATGCGTCAACCGGCCTTCGTGATTTTCTGCCTGGGGTTTTGTTTTTTTCTTGCTTTTCCGAAACCCGCGCACGCGGCCGAGAAAACAAAGGACGCTCCGGCCATTGATCCGGAAGCTTCCCCCCCCTTGCGCCACCGGCGCAGCCCGGCATTTTCCTGGGGTGCGAAAATGAATTTGGAAGTCCGCCTCCGGGATAACCGAGATCTGCGTACGCGCCGTGATGACCGGGACACCCGAACGACAGGGGAGCTTACATTTGCAGGCCTCTACCTGCCGCAAATAAAAGCTTTGCCCCCGGGACTTGCCTTTTTTGGAGAATTTGGGCTCACACGTGTCATCCGTCACAGAGAGGGACGCGGGAAGACAAGCGATGAAACAAGGCTCAGCTTTAGAAAGGGGCATGTGACTTGGCCGCGTTTTTTGCACCCGGCACTGCGCCTGCGCGTGGGGCGGCAACGCTTTAAAGACCGGCGCGAATGGGTTTATGACGACACGCTTGACGCGGTGCGCATTTTTTATAAAAAAGACGGGCTCAGGCTCCAATTATCTTACAGCAGCAATGTTTTTGATCCCGAAAATACGGCAGACCGGATTAAAAACCTCATGTTCTTCGGACTTTACAGGATTTGGAAACAAGATCAGACCGCCTTTTATTTCATCAACCGCCGCGGAAAATTCAATGAAGCCGACCCCGATTTCGACTTGAATTTCATCGGCATCTCCCTGCATGGAAAATCCTTGAAAAGACAGCGGTACTGGCTGGAATCGGCACTGGTTACGGGAGATGAAAAACAACGGGATGTGCTGGGGTACGGTTTTGATCTCGGCTGGATTTCGCGGCTGAAACACCCTTACAAACCGGCCCTCACCCTGGCCTACGCCTTTGGTTCGGGCGATGCGAACCCCGACGATGCACGCGACAGAAGCTTCCGTCAGACGGGGCTGCAAGACAATGATGCCAAGCTGCGCGGCGTCACAAAAATCAAACAATACGGCGAACTCTTTGAGCCGGAACTAAGCAATCTTATGGTGGCAACGCTTGGGTTCGGATTCCGTCCCGCCAAAAAGGCTTCCATAGACATTGTCTATCACCGTTACACTCAGGTGTGGGCCTACGCGGGAAGAGAAAATGTGCTCCGGGATGCGGGCATTAAAGAAGACCCCAATGGAAAATCACGCAATTTGGGCGATGAAATCGACCTGGTCTTCGCTTGGAAAACAAACGCAAGATTACGCTTTGAGTGGCTTGCGGCCTTTTTCCTGCCCGGTTCCGCTTTCGACAACACAGATCCGGCTTTTTTGGGAAAACTGAAAATCAGCTTTATCCTGTAGCCTGTGCGGGCGCAAAGGCGCACGATTTTGCCGTGATTCAACATGAGGGTGTGAGATGAAATTAAAAAGAAAAATCCGTGTTCATTCGCATGGTTTTTTGCAGGGCGCGCTGTTTTTTCTGCTTTGCTTGATGCCTGCCTGCGGCGGCATTGTTCCGGCATCGGGGCCGAAGGTGGTTTCAAGCAGCCCGTCGGATGAAAACAACACTGACTTCCCCTTAAACCGGGGGCTCAGTGTGACCTTCAACAAAACCATGAATGCCGAAACCCTGAACGAAAAGACCTTCTTTCTTCATGAAGCCGGCATACCGACCGCGATTCCGGCCAGGATCGCAACGGACGGCATTACCGCGCGTCTCAAACCGCTGTCCAATCTGAAGTTTTCAACATCCTACGTCTTCACCGTAAACCGGGGCGCGACTGACAAGGCCGGCAACGCATTGTCCGAGGTGTTTGCGCAGAGGCTCACCACGCTTGCCGCGCCGGCACCGGGCCCGGTTCCGGATCCCGGCGCCGGATTGGATACGGAAGCGCCCCGCATCCTCTCCGTCAGCCCCTCAAACGGGGCATCCGATGTGCGGCTTGACAGCATCATAACCGTTCTCTTCAGCGAGCCCGTCGATCCGGCGACGCTGACCGCGGAGACCTTCGACCTCAGCAAGGGCGCACAGGCAAAAAACCTCTTTTTGTCGGGACAAATGGCCGTTTTCGAGCCCGAAGCGGATCTCAGGCCGGACGAACACTACAATGTTACAATCACTACAGGTATCAAAGATCTGGCAGGAAATGCCCTTGCTTCGGATTTTATTTGGACTTTTTCGACAGAAGATGATGACGAAGATGAGGAGGACTTCAATTAAAAACGCAGGGCTTTAAGGAAGCGCTGATTAAGTCATGAATTGTTTTTTCGAGGCCAAAATTCCCGGCTTCGGCGGTCATCGCAAAGGCACGCGTGATTTTCGTTCTACTTTTCCGGCATGATTTTGAGGACTTCTTTGATGACGCTTGATGTTTTCGGGATGGGGCCGATTTCCGGGAATGCAACGGTTTCGATTGATTTGACCATGCCGACATCCAGTGCAAACCAGGTGGTGGTTTTGTCGGTGAGTTCAACGACCGTATTGTTTGAGGAAAGCGTGAATTTAATACTCATAAACCCGTTGAGCTTGAAGGCATCTTTAAATACACCGGCAGGGACGGAAACCGTTTCAAACCCTGCTACAGTCACTTCTGCTTTCACTTCCGCCAATTCTTCAATCCCGTCCTGATCCAAATCCCGTCCGAAAGGAACGGCCTTTTTTTCAACCTGCACAAAGGATTCACCGACATGCAGGGGAAATTTCATCACTAAATAGGGTACCAGTTTTTCTTCAAAAGCCGTGGTGGGCTCGCCGCCGTGATAAACAATGCTGTCCGCATTGCGTGAAAAATAACTCTGCGAAGGCCCTTGATTGCCTTCATTGCTTTCGGTAAAGACTATGACGTTTACCCCGTCTTTTTGCTTAAAGCCTTTGACCGTCGTAATGTTTGTAAAGGTTGCAATTTGCTGAATTTTTTCTTCAATCGTGCCCTCATAGGTCCAGCGCATCCCGACCTCATCGGGAAAATAACGCCCGGCATCTTTGACCGGCGGCGCGGCGTTAAGTGATGCGGCTGTGCCGACAAGCAGGCCCGAGAGTACATAAAAAAAGAGAGGGGATCTTTTTAGAACATCTTTAAAATATTGCGTCATCACTCCTCCTCATTTAATCCGCGTTTCCTTATCATCGCCCGCCCCGCCCTTGGTTTTTGGGAAAGGCTTTGATCCAGGGCGTTTGATCGGGGGTGCCGAATTTTTTGATTGCTTCAATGCGTTCCCCGTCCCATCCGTTTTTTTCGATGCGTTTCGCCAAGGCAAAAACATCGAGTGACGAAACTTCATCCCAAAGTCCGGCGGCTCTGACCGCCTCTTCCAGTTTTTGACGACCCGGGTCTTTTCGGCCGGGGAATTTGATGTTGTTGTAAAATTTGACCAAAATTTTGTGATCTTTAGTGAAGACGGTTTCGACGCCCTTCTTTTTTGTGTAATCGGTGAGGGCTTCTTTGACTTTTTTAAGTTCCTTTTTGATCTTTTCTTCTTCGGCCTGCAAATAAACCAGTCGTTCACCCAACTGCACACCGGTCTCTCCCTCGTATTCATTTTTGGGCAGGTTTTGGGTTTCAAAAAGATGTTTGAATTGCGGGCAAATGGCTTGATGTTCACACCAGTTGCAAAGACCGCTCTTTTTGCTGGGAAAGGTTGTGGCGGATTCGATTTCCCGAATCAGCGCGATGGTTTCCTCGCGCAGCGTTTCCAGCGCTTCCGCACTGCGACGGGAATGAATTTCCTGATCAAACATTAAATAATGCCAAACCAGCTCCACCTCTTCGACATCCGGCCAGAGTTGTTTGATCGCCATTTGATAATAGGCCAACTGACGGTCTTCATCAAGATCCTGCTGGCTGGGAAGGAAGGATTTGGCTTTGTAATCATGAATCCAAACCACCTTGTCTTTGGGCTGGCTGATGCGATCAATGAATCCGATCAGTCTGTACTTGCCTTCCGCATCCAAATTCAATTCGATGCGATGCTCAATGCCCAAAGTACGGCCCTGGTCAAAAGGCGCATAACGATTGTAATAATCCACGATACATTTTTCACCCAAGGCCTCGTAATTATCAGGCGTCAAGTCTTCACGGACGATTTTTACCTCGTCGTGCCAGGCCTTTCGAAAGCTTCGATGATAAAAATCCAGCAGGGATTCCAACGTCACGGTCTTACAAAATTTGAGATCCGTGTAAAGTGTTTCAAGCGTTTCATGCACACGCGAGCCCATGAAGGCTTCGATGCCTTCGGAATCGGTCGTGATGCCGTCGATATAAGTAAATTTAAATTTTTGCGGACATTGCCGGTAGGTATCCAAACGGGAGGCGGAATAAAGCATCTTTTACTCTTTCGGGTTAAATCATCAAAACGAAAGGAATTGTACTGGGGCGATTGGAAGAAGTCAAAACGACATTTTAAAAGCAACTCAAATTTAATCAGCGCTTTCTTTTAAAAAACGAAGGGCCTCACCTTGTATTCTGCATAGGCGGGGGCAGACGGTTTTTTCAAGGCAAGCGGACCAAATGAAGCGGTTAAGGACGTTTTTGAGAATAAAAAGGTGTCCCGCGCGGTGCAGGCGCTATTCTATTTTTGTGTAAATCCCTTCCACAAGACATTCTGAATGCTCAATGTGTAAACTGCCAAAACCGGTTCCGCTCAAGGAGAGGACGGCCTGTCGATTTTGCGCAAGACGGTCGCACCCTTTTGTTTTAATGTACGAAGCCGTATCTAAAACGGCATACCAATCTTCCTCTTCGCGCGTGACGGTCACAGCGTAACTGCCCATCCCTTCAACACTCCGTTTGTAGGCCGCCTTGACCTCACATTTTTCCTCGGCTTGACGAAAGCGGATTATTTTGGAGTCCGTATCGATCTTAAGAAAAGGGCCTTGATGCTGAGCCATTTCATCGCAGTTTCGGGTTTGAATCAAAATGGGTTTTTCGAAAAGCTTGAAAAAATTTTTTGAGATTTTTACGGCTTCGATCTCAAAATCTTCCGCATATACAAGCGGCGCAAAAAGAATCATGAGCATCAGGAATTTGAATAGCACAACATTTAAAACTGAGGGGGGTTCATTCATGTGTGAGTCATAAATTATTGGAATAACGGAGCCGGCGAGTGGAATTGAACCACCGACCTGCTGATTACGAATCAGCTGCTCTGCCCCTGAGCTACGCCGGCAAAAAGAGAGGATGAATACGAGAAGCGGAATTTCAGTTCAACTCAACAGCAGATTCTCCCAAAATGTCCTTGTGTACAACCTGACCGCTCGGCCCAAACGGACCCAAGTCACGACCGTCTAGTTGTACACGAACACCGCCCGCATTGCCAAGTGTTAAACGAAATTTTTTACTGGCCTTCCATTCAACGGCGTCATTGGGTTGAAGCAAGGCTTCCCGAACATCTTCATCGTCGATCGTCACCTGAACCCACGAGGCTTCCATCGCTTCCAGGGAGAGCACGTATTCTTTGACCTCCTCCACATCAGCCTGCAAGCCCTGCAAATCCGAAGTATCTTCCACAGGATCGGCATCACGGACTTCTGTCGGATCAGGGAGATCCGTCGGAGCGGTCATTGCAACCTCCGTTTCCGGATCCTCCGGCTTAAGCGTATCCATCTTGCCTTCATCTTCATCGGAAGCCGCTTCGGGTTCAGGCGGCATGGTTTTATCTTCCGAAGGAAGAGGGGTTTCCGGAGCAATGGGGTCCGGGAAGGGAAGAGCTTCGGAAACAAGTTCCGTTTCTAAAATTTCGGGCAAAACCGGGTTTTCCGGCGCGCTGACCTTCGGGGGCAATATGGAAGACAATACATTGATTTCTTTGTCTTTTTTAGAGAGCAAGCCCACCAAGGTTAAAAGTGCGAAAACCAAGCCCGCAACCGATAAGACAATGCGGCGGGGAAAGGGCAGACGATTTGATTTTTCCACCTGAACATGGGATAAAATCTTATCCCGCGCTTTAGAGTCGGAAAAGGGTTCACTGGGTGTTGCGTATTCGGAGAAGGCTTCTGTGATCCGCCTGTGATCCACCCCCACACATTCCGCATAACTTCTTAAAAAACCCTTCGCGGTGACTTGATTTGGTAACAGGTCTAGGCGGTTCGTTTCTATGGCTTCAATAAAACGAACCGGAATACGCGTAAGCGAGACAAGTTCTTCAATGGAAATGTTCTGTTCTTCCCGTTTTTGTTGCAGGTATTCCCCTAAATTTTCCATTTTATTTTTTCACATCAGGAGGCCGAAGCAGATAAGCTTCCTTTTATTCCCTTGGATTTAAACATGATCTCAGGTCTTTTTCTTCCGCAAGCTTCGGGGACAAGGTGATGACTTCTTGAAACGCTTTGTCCGCCAGGGGCTTGTCCCCTTCTTGCTGGTAAATGCAGGCGAGGTTGTAATGGGCATTGATATCCTTCGGTTCAATTTGCAATACCCTTTTGTAGGAGGCAATCGATTTTTTTGTATCGCCCATCTTGGAATAAACCCGGCCAAGCAAGTTATGAACCGGAACGATGTTCGGGTTAACACGCAGCGCATTTTTCAGGGCAGCCACGGCATCCTCATATTTTTTCTGCCGCACATAAACCAAACCCAAATTCCAATACGGTTTTTCCGGGGTTTCGTATTCTAAATTTTTAAGTGCATTTTTGTAAGATGCCGTGGCTTTTTCAAAATCCCCTTGCAATGAATAGACACGGCCTAAATAATTGTATGCTTCGGAATATTCGGAGTCGATTGAAATCGCTTTTTGAAAAGCGGCAACGGCTTTTTCATAGCTTTCTTGCTGAAAATAGATATGGCCCAGCGCATAATAGGCATCCCGATGGCGCGGGTCCAACTTGATGGTTTTTTGAAATTCAATATAGGCTTTTTGAATGGCGGGTTTCTCACCCATGAGATGGGCGATGCCCAGCTTATAATGCGAGCTTGCGGTCCGCTCCCTTTTTATCCGGGATTCGCTCATGCCGCAACCGACCAAGAGCGACAGGGTCAAAAGCAGGAGGGAAATTTTCCACGTCGTGATATGCATGTTTAAATATTTTCAAATGCGGTCAAAGCTTTAAAGGCCTGGAAACGGCTTTTAATCTCTTCCTGCTTGAGGGCGCGCATGCGATCCAGACTAAAGGCTTCGACATTAAAAGAAGCCATCGTGCTGCCGTAAACGACTGCCTGGCGAATGGTGGCATCATTCGTTTTATCGCAGGTTGCAAGGTAGCCCATAAACCCGCCGGCAAAAGAATCGCCGGCACCGGTCGGATCAAAAACTTGTTCCAGGGGGAACGCCGGGGCTGAAAAAATTGTCTGATTCTTGAACATTAAGGCCCCGTATTCGCCTTGTTTGATCACCAAAATCCGCGGGCCGTAAGACATTATTTTTTTAGCAGCTTTTACAAGATTGACTTCCCGGGCCAATTCCCGCGCTTCTCCGTCATTAATAATCAAAATATCGACCGAAGCAAGGGTTTGAATCAGGGCGTCCAACTTACCCTCAATCCAAAAATTCATGGTGTCGCAAGCCACAAGCTTCGGGTTTTCCACCTGCTTCAACACTTCGAGTTGCAAGGCGGGATCAATATTTGCCAAAAAAACAACGGGAGAATCCCGGTAGGATTGCGGCAAGTCTGGGTGAAAAGACTCAAAGACATTGAGCTCGGTCTCAAGTGTTTTAGCCTCATTCAATTGATAGCTGTATTCTCCTTTCCAGCGGAAGGTCCGACCCGGACGCCGTTCAATTCCCTCGATATTGATGCCTCGGCTTTTTAGAAAATCGAGGTGTTCTTCCGGGAAATCCTCTCCGATCACGGCAACAAGGCGGACATCCGTAAAATAGCTCGCCGCAGTTGAAAAATAGGCGGCAGAGCCCCCTAAAACCGACTCGGCTTCCCCAAAGGGTGTTTTTACGGAATCAAAAGCAACGGAGCCGACAACCAATAGACTCATGTGATCTCCATACATTTATTCAAAATCAAGGTCGGGCAATCCCTAAAATCGGTGTTCAACATCCGGTTGAAACGGGCAGCGCCGTTTTTCCGTGTTCCGACATTGTGCGCGCCATCTCAGACATCAGGCTCCGTGTTAAGGTCGTAAAGATATCATCCATCCGTACTCTTTCCAGTCTAACAGGTTCGGAAATTTCTGCGCGCCCCACACCCATCCACACGCGCTTTCCACAGATCGCATCCCAGACCTCGCCTTCAAGTACGATTTGTTTTTGGACTTGATCGGGGAAATGCTCCGGGCCGGAAGAAAAAACATAGACCTTTCCTGCAACCCCGTCTTCAGCGTATTGCGGCATCTGTGTCGCGGTGTGTTTTTCGTTGACGGGTACCTGTGCAAGGAAAAGATAACGCACGCCTTCGATTCGCCCCCATTCCGCAAGCGTCGAAGGGTCCATCACCCGCCGCAGGGCGTAGTCTTCCAAAAAACGATTTAGCTCGGGATAACGTCCGGCGGCCCGTGCCCGCCGAATCAGATCCGAACGCGGCACGACGCGGGTTTCGGGAAACACGGCCCGTAAGCCCTGAAAGAGCTCAAAAGCGGCATTCTGACGCAAGACATGCGGGCCGCCTTTCAAAATGCCGAGAATGGCCACACCGCCTTGATCCAGGGCTTCATTTGTAAAACCGGGCACATACAGGTTTGTGGTTATTTTTTCTTGAATGGGCGGAAAGGGCTGCTTCAGCGCCTCTGAGGAGGGCACGGTAAAATGCGTTGCGCAACCGCTCAGCAAAACCAAAAAGATAACAAAAAATCGCTTCACGAAATATAGGCCCCGATGATCGGCTTGAGTTTTGCTTTCAATGAGGCAGACACCGCTTCAGCCGGTGTGGCAATGGCATTTTTCAAGGCGGAAACACAGCGACAAGTGCGTTTCCCGTCTACCTTTTTCACGACGGCCTGAAGTAATTTTTTTGAGAAAAGCACGTTGTCTCTGAGGACCTGAAGAATCGTCTCGACGGTCACGGGGGCTTCTGAAACATGCCAACAATCGTAATCGGTAGAAAGCGCGATGGTGACGTAACAAATCTCGGCTTCCCGCGCAAGCTTTGCCTCCGTGGCATTGGTCATCCCGATGACGGAAACATCCCAGCCGCGATGGACTTCCGACTCCGCCTTTGTGGAAAACTGAGGCCCTTCCATGCAAAGATAAGTGCCGCCGCGATGCACCGTCCCCCCGATTTCCTCAGCGGTATCCGAGACGGAGAGCGCAAGATCAGGACATACCGGATGCGCCATGCTCACGTGCGCCACAATGCCCCCCCCAAAAAAGCTGCTTTTGCGCCCCTTGGTCAAATCATAAAATTGATCGGGAACGGCAATGTGTCCGGGCGCCACTTCTTCTTTCATGCTGCCCACGGCACTGACGGAAAGAATGCGCTCAACCCCCAATTTTTTCAGGGCAAAGATATTTGCGCGATAATTGATTTCAGAAGGCAGAATCGTATGATGTTGCCCGTGACGCGATAAAAAAGCAACCGGAACCCCTTCAAGGTGTCCCAAAATCAAGTCGTCGGACGGCGCGCCGAAGGGAGTATCCATTGTGATTGAGTTTGTGTCTTTTAGGGCATCCATCCGGTAGAGGCCGCTACCGCCGAGGATGCCGATCCTGGCCTGCTGCGCGGCTGATTGATCTGACAAATTCCGTCCCTCCCAAATCATCGGCTGGGATTATAACACACTGTCTTCTTTCTTCAAGCGCATTATGCGGTCCGCCGTTTCTGCTGCCCCTTCATCTCTTTTAAGATCAATCCATTGTATATTTTGATCCGCGCGAAACCAGGTCATTTGACGCTTGGCAAAACGCCGCGTATCCCGCTTTAAAACTGCAATGGCCTCATCCAGGGATTGCAGGCCCTTGAGATAAGGGATCATCTGTCGATACCCCAGCCCCCGCATGGCAGGCAGGTCTTCCGAAAGCCCCGCAGCCAAAAGCCTTTCGACCTCTTCAACAAGCCCTGCCGCAATGTAAGTGTCCACACGCGCCTCAATGCGTTGATACAAAACATCACGATCCCGCCTTAAACCAATTAACCGGTGAGGCGTCGTCCGCTTCGCATGGGCCGCCGCGTCTTCCAAATGAATTTCAGAAATCGACCGCCCCGTAAGATGCCGCACTTCCAGCGCGCGCACAATGCGAGGCACATCCCGTTCATGGGTTTTTTCTGCCGTGAGCGGATCGCGTTTTAACAAGTCCCGGTGAAGCGTTCCGGGGCCTTCTGCTTTTTCTCTGGCCATTAGATTTTCACGATAGGCCCAATCCGCGGGCGGCCCCGCCCAGAGACCGTACAGCAGGGTTTTGAGATATAAACCCGTGCCGCCTTCGATAAGAATTTTTTTTCCCGCAGCCGTCATTTCCGCAATCAGGGACTCGGCCGCACGTTTGTACGCCCCTGCCGAAAAAAATTGATGCGGCGGGACGAAGTCGATGAGGTGACGTTTGACCTTCTTTCTCGCAGCCTGATCCGGTTTTCCCGTGCCGATCTCCAGTGTCTGATAAACCTGGCGCGAATCCGCAATCAGGATCTCTGTCTCAAATTGTCGAGCCAAAATTTCCGCAACGGCACTTTTACCCACCGCAGTCGGCCCGACAAGGACGAGCCATTTTTTATTCGGATTTATTTGATTCAACACAGACTTAATCAGCGTTTCCTCAAGAAAGCCGATTTACAATCTTTTTTGCAAGAGCGGATTTTGAAACACAGTCGATCACCTTGATAAGGAACTATTTTCTGCGAAAAAGCTTTTCGAGTTCGAGCAGGGGATAACGGATCACAATCGGACGACCGTGGGGACAGGTGGGCGGGGTCTTTCGCAGATAATACATTTCAAGCAGGGTTTTGATTTCCGGCAGCGACATCGCTTGATGTGCCCGCACTGCGCCGTGACAGGCCATTGAAGCCAATATCGTTCGAATGGGTTCATCCATGCCGCCCGTCACGCCCAAATCAATCAAATCATCCGCCACTTCATTCAAAAAGGTTTCAATATCCATTTTAAGGATTAATGCGGGCAATTCACGCACTAGGAAAGTAGTTTCTCCAAAAGATTCGATCTTAATTCCGGCCGCCGCCAGTCCCTCAAGATGCTCACGCAGCAAGAGACTTTTTTCACGGGAGAGGTCGATTTGCCGAGGAATAAGCAGGGGCTGAATCTCCAGATTTTTTTCAGCACCGCCCCGGGTTTGCCAGGCCGAAAGCAAGGTTTCGTAAAGCACGCGTTCGTGGGCAGTGTGCTGATCCACAATCGCGAAATCGCCGTCAATCTCCGCCAAAAGAAAGGTGCCGTAAATTTGAGCCAAAGGACGAATCAGCGGTCCATACGCCTCTGAAGCGCTTTCGGAGACCGCATCGGCAGCGGCTGTAAAAAGTGAGGGGGCAGAAAAAACCGCCGCGGCTTCCTGAGCGAATTCCCCTGTATTTTCAGGAGAATTTGAGAAATTGCCTTGCTCCGGCCATCCCGCCCAGCGCGATGAAGGCGAGGCGGGACGGCCTCGGCGATCTTTAAAATCCCGCAAATCCCGTTTAAACGCCGTGCTGCCGAAGGCCGGGACTTCCTTTTCTTGCACCAGCCCGGCACCGGAGGTGGACAAGGCTTCGCGTATTATATTGCGTATGGCCTGATGGATTTGGCTTGTGCTTTCAAAACGCACCTCCAGTTTTCCCGGATGCACATTCACATCCACTACCTTAGGGTCCACGGTCAAAAACACAATAAAAAAAGGGTCTTCACCCTTCATCAAATAACTTTTGTAGGCCTCATAAACGGCATGCGTCATCAGGGGGCTTTTTACGGGGCGGAAATTAACAAACAAATATTGTTCTTTTTTAAGATTTTTTTTAAGCGGCGGACGCGAAATAAGGGCTTTGAGTGAAAGCCCGGGCTGAGCAGGATGCTCTCCCGACAGGAGAATGGCCTGCGCCGTCACCTTTTCACCCAAAAGCTGAAAGGCGCGGTCTTCAAGTGAGCAGACCGCGGGCACATCAAAGAGAGTTCTTCCTGCATGCGTCAGACGAAAATGGATCGTAAAGTGTGCTAAGGCCAATTGCAGCAGTATCCGGTGAATGTGTCCCATTTCGGTTTGCTGCGACTTCAGGAACTTTCTGCGTGCGGGCACGTTGTAAAAAAGATCCCGGACTTCAAAAGTCGACCCCTTCGGACGGGCGACGGATCGAATGGATTGAATGGCGCCGCCTTCGAGATGAATTTCCGTGCCTTCATCTGCTTCAGCAGAACGGCTGACCAGGGACATGCGCGAAACGGAGGCGATGCTCGGAAGGGCTTCGCCCCGAAAGCCCAAGGTCATGATCGCAGCCAAATCCGCATCGTCCGCGATTTTGCTGGTGGCATGGCGTTCAAAAGCAAGCGGGACTTCTTCCGCCGCAATGCCTTCTCCATCATCCACAACCTGAATCAGACGGCTTCCCCCTTCCTCAATGCTCACAAAAATACAGGCGCTATCGGCATCAATGGCGTTTTCAACCAATTCTTTCACGACGGATGCAGGACGTCCCACGACTTCCCCGGCGGCAATTTTATTCGCAAGGTCGGCTGAAAGCAGATTAATTTTTCCCATACGCTTTCCGGGTTTATTTTACGGGTGAATTGATCAAAGCTTCATTGAAATCCGAGAGCATCGCTTGCTTCGAATCGAAGGGCAGGAAGGACGTCTCAAGGGCTTCTCAGGCTAACCAAGGTGTCTCTTGCGAGTGCGGCTTCGTTTGAATTGGGAAACTGCGCAATGACTTTTTCCAAAAATTGCCGTCCTTTTTGCGGTTTTTTCAGCTCAATATATGAAAACCCCGCCTTCAGTAAAGACTTTGAAACCTTTTCGCTTCCCGGATACTCTTTCACGACTTTATTAAAAATATCGACAGCCGAACCGTAATCCGCCTTGCCGTAGTAACTCTCACCCTTCCAGTAATAGGCCTGGGGAACCAAACGCGACTCGGGATAGGCCTTAATAAAGGCGTCGAAGGCCAAGATGGCCACATTATAGTCGCCTTTCACATAATCATTGTATGCGAGATTGAAGGCATCCCGCGGCGCAAAAAATTTCTTTTCTTTTTGGATCGCCCCCGGAGACCGTCGGGTTTTCTTTTTTTGTCCGCCCCCCCCGCTTTCGAGCGCAGCGATGCGGGTTTCAAGGGCTTCCAGCCGGTTCATCAGGTCTTTTGTGCGGAAGGACTCCGCATCAACCCGATTTTCGAGTTGGGACATTTTATGTTCTGACTCAGTCACCTGTCCGGAAAATTGCCGCACATCACTCTCAATGACACCGAGCTGGGCAATCAACTCCGCTGAAAGAGATTGTTGGTTTTTAACGATTTGAGAGGGGCTGTTGAGGTTTCGTTCAAGCCGTTCAATCCGTCTTTGAAGCTGAATCTGGTGTTTTCGCAGCCGGGTCGAAGAATCTTCAATATCGACCATGCTCGACTGAAGGGCACAGGCCGGCAGAAAGAAAGAGAGCAATATGATTCCCTGTAATAAGGGGCCAAGCCTTCTTGCTCTCCTCATGGTTTATCCCTCAGGTTGCATAAAGTGTGCACGGCGATTCTGCTTCCAGCACTGCTCGGCGCTGATGCGGCAAACGGGTTTCTCTTCACCAAAACTGATGATTTTCATGCGGCTGGCTTCAACGCCCAAAGCTTCTAAAAATCGTTTAACGGCACGCGCACGGCGGGCGCCAAGCGCCAAATTATACTCGTTGCTGCCGCGCTCATCCGTGTGGCCTTCGATTTGAATTTGCGTATTGGGGTGCAGAATCAAATGCCGTGCATTTTCTTGAAGCGCCTCTTTTGATTTCTTATGCAAAACGGCCTTGTCATATTCGAAATAGATGTCGGACAAGTTCATGATGACATCGGCTTGCGAGACGGCCTTATCCGTATCATGCAACAGGTCACGCGCTTGCGGCGATTGCTCCTCCAGCAGATCCATCCCGCTTCCGCGATCCCTAAAGCCTGTTACGGCTTCCTGTTCCCGGATGGTTTCATCTCCCAGGATATTGGGCGCAGCTTCTAGGTTTTGGACGCTTTCTCCATCATTTAATCCTGCCGTGCCGCTGACGGGAGCGATTTTTTTTGAGCACCCGCCCTGTAATACGATAAATACCAATCCGATAAAAAAAGAAAGTCGCGCTTTGTTCATCATCAATCCTCCTGGCCTACGCTATTCAATCTGATCTGAATAATGGGGTTTTTATAAAACCGGTTAGAAATAAGGGCCTATTCACTTGTCGGCGGAGGGGTGGACTGAAGCGCCTCCAGGCCTTGAACCGTTTTTTGAAGCAGCGCACTTTGTTTATCCACTTGAGCGGTTAGGGTATTGCCCAACATTTCTAAAGACTGACGCTGAACATCAATGGCTTCCGCTAGCGCGGCAAGACGCTTCTGCAAAGCGTCAATATCCACATCGTCTTTCAATTGTTCAAGCGCCCACTCCAGGTTGTCCACACGTGCTGCAAGTCCGTTCACTGCAGGGAGCATTTTGTCAATGAGTTCTGAAACTTGTGTGGAAACTGATTGAAGCGACTTTGTCTGTCCGCGTGTCGTTTTCTCGATGCCGACATTTTTGGCCTGAACCCCTTCAATTTGCGCTTGCAGTTTTTGAGTGGCCTGTGCTTGTCTTTTTTTCAGTTCTTGAGTGATCTGTGCTTGTTTTTTTTTCAGTTGTGAAAAGGCATTCTTTTGAGTTGCGAGGGCTTTACGAAACCCCTCCAACTCTTTGACGGTAAAATTATTGCCGCGCGCGGCGGACTCTTTCAAGCGATTGCTTTCTTCTTCAATACGACCGTGAATCAATCGATGCTGAATCTCCATTTCGGCAAAACGTTCATCCGTATCGGCGTTATTTTGCGCCAGACGGGTTCGGGCTTCGGACAAATCCCGCTTCATTTGAATAAGGGTTTTTCCCAAGGTTTCATTGGCCTTGCCGATGCGGCTCAGATTGACCCGCATCGCATCAATCCGGTTTTTCTGTTCTTTTTGAAGGTCAAAAATTGCAACACGGTGATCCGCCTTGAGCTGACGCAACTCCCGGCGGATCACCGTGATCGGATCTTCCGCTTTGCTATCAATCCGCTTAAGCTCAAGCGAATAACCGCAACTTGTCATCAAGATCGTCACTGCCGACACAAAACAAATGTACCGGTTTTGCCTTGCTCTGACTTTATTTTCCTGCGGGTGGTGAAGCAAAATGAACCGGCCTCCTTAACGCTTATTTAACGACAAAATGTGCACGCCGGTTTTTCTGAAAGCACTCTTCATTTTTTTCACCACAGACATTTTTTTCTTCCCCGTAACTAATAAAAGAAATCCGGGAAGGCGAAACCCCCAAGTTAATGAGATATCGCTTCGTCGAACGCGCACGACGCTCACCCAGAGCCAGGTTGTACTCATTGGTGCCCCGCTCGTCCCCATGACCTTCGATCTGAATCTTCACCTCCGAATTAGCAACCAACCACCGGGCGTTTTCCGTCAGCATATCTCTCGCATCGCCGCGAATCGTCCACTTATCAAAATCGAAATAAACATTCTCCGCAAGTTTCGGCTCTGATTCAGACATCCCCTGCACGGATTTGGAAGAATCTTCCAAAGAGGCCATGCCATCGCGCGGGGCCGCACTTTGATCCCTTGAAGTTATCCCTTGATTGCCTGATGAGGGCGCACTTGGGTCACGCGATCCGCTTTCGCCCGAAGCGGCCATATCCTGACTTCGTCCATCGGAACCCATGCCCGGTCCGACACCCTCTTGCGTCGATCCGCTCGGCCTGGAACCGCCTTGAGGCGAAGAGGCCGAAGCGGAGGACTGCTCTTTCCCGGCAATGCCTTCAGAACCCGCAACCGGAGAAATCTTCTTTGCACATCCCACAAGAGCCAATGACACAAAAAGAACAGCCATCGAACCCATGTATGTTTTAAAATGTGAAGCACCCTTAAACATTTGTTGATTCCCTCCCTGATAAATTGACTTTATTCTCAACAACACATCCCTTATTTGTAAACAAGCTGATCCGACACCTGCCGCAAGCAGCCGTTTTTCGCAGGTTATTTTGTCAAAAAAAGTCCTTCCTAATCAAGCCACACACCCTATTTAGTTTTCATGCGATAATAAATACGTTCATTTGTTAGCGAAGAGACCACGACGGGCTGGTATTATTTGCAGGATTTGAGGTTAGTCTGCGCAGACGGGTGCCATCAAGGTGAATGGACAGAATCTGATTTTTACCAAAACGGCTGGACGTAAAAATAAGTTCCCTTCCGTTCAGCGCCCAAGACGGGGATTCATCGTCCCAATGCCCACTCTCCGTAATGGCAATCGACTGAGAGCCATCCGAACGATCTGCGCAAATCTTCAGGCGCCTTTCTTCATTGCGACAGGCATACGCAATCCAGTCGCCCTTCGGCGACCATGCGGGAGATGTATTATAATTCCCGTCAAAAGTCAAACGGTGCACATTTGAACCGTCGGCATCCATAATATAGATTTGCGGCCCACCGCCCCGGTCGGAAGTAAAAGCGATCTGTTTCCCGCTGGGCGACCAGGACGGCGACAAATCATCCGAAGGGTTAAAGGTCAAGCGTTTCAGGCCAGTGCCGTCAGCATTAATCAGATAAATTTCGGCATTGCCGTCTTTTGTTGTCGCAAAGGCCAGTTGATCCCCCAAGGGCGACCAGGACGGAGAGAAATTCAAACCCGGAAAAGACGCAATTTCTTTCCGCTCCCCCGTTTTCAGATCAATGACATACAGGTTCGGGTTCCCTTTGCGATACGAAGTGTAAACGATTTTTGTCGCATCATAAGACCACCTCGGCGAAATCGCGATACTGCGATCCCGTGTGAAACGCATTTTATTCGCACCGTCGTAATCCATGATATATACTTCTTTTTCTCCGGAGAGGTCCGAAATATAGACCACCCTACTCTGTGCAACCCCTTTTTCCCCTGTGAAATGCAGGGTCAATTTGTCTGAAAAACGATGCGCCAGCTTGCGGAGCTTGTTCTTTCCACCAAATATTTTCACGCCGACCACCTGGTCGCCCTTAGCCGTTTCATAGGCATGGCTTTCAAGCACCCAACCCTCGTCCTGCGTGCCGAGTTTGGCCCAGGCAATGACGAGCACGCCGGCTTTAGCCGCCTTCACCATCACCGCCGAACCCGGCACTTCACCTTGATCGGCGGAAATCCCGATATCCCTTGTTTCAATCAACTCAAACACATGAGAACGCTCAAGATCTGCGCGCAAAACATTTTCAACAATCGTCAGTTCTTCTTTATGCTCCGGCGCGCCTCCAAAGGGCATAATCATCAGCGGAATTTTCCTGAAACCGGAACGCTCCATTTCCATAAACACTTCGGCCGCATGAGTCACCGATCCGTCAAAAAAAAGCCCAAGCAAGACGAATAAAACGTACCTCAACACAACCTAAGAATCCTCCCTTACCACAAAGTTCATAAAAACGATCAGTAAATCCTCGCGATAGGCCTTCGGCAGCGGGGGTAATGGATGCGCTGCGTGGATGGCTCGAATCGCTGCCTGATCAAAAAAAAGGTTACCAGAACTCTCTGCAATTTCAACGGAGGACTTATCAATGCTTCCGTTTTTCTGAATCACAAAACGGATTACCAAGCGATCTCCGCTGGCTGTCACCGGCGGAGGGGCCCAACGCCACCTGATTTTATGATCGATCTTTTGCAAATAATTCGGGAAGAGAAAAGACGAATTGCCGCCGGAGGGGCCGACTCCGCTGATGCCGGGGCCAAGTGCGGCCTGCATGGACGCTTCATTGTCCGGCTGTGACAAAGCTTCGTCGGATTGCTCTGTTGCCGCACCGTCCGGTTCTTCTTCGGACGCAGAAGCGTTGTCTTCTGCTGAAGGACTCGTTGTCTCAGGGGCAGCCGGTTCTTTCGGGAGGGCGCCACTCGCTTGCGGGATTGTTTTGGGGGCGGCCTCCGGCAGAGCAAGCGCGGGCGGTACGATATTCGGTTGTTTTTGAATGTCGATTTTGGCCGTGCGTGTGCGTTCCGAAACACCCATTTTAGGTTTAATGCCCGGCGTTACGCTAGGTGTCTTCAAGGCTTTTTTCTGCTTTTTCCACCATTCCTGCAATCGTTCAGGATCCTCTTTTTCGGCTGCGGGCGCATTTACGGAACGCCTCGGGGCCCGCGTGACCGAGGGGGCGGCCTCCGGGGCAGCTTGAAGCGGCGGCAGGGCAGGCTTCACCGACGCTTTTGCCGGCGCGGGTTTTGGCGCAGCCGGTTTTGCGCTTGCTTTTTTCGGGGCCGGCGGCGAGGTCTTTACCGCAGCTTTGGGCGATTTTTTAGGCGCGGACTTTTTAACAGATCGAGGCTTCGGTCCGCCGCCTCCGCCTGAAAGCCCGATACCCGGCCCGGAGGAAAGCAGATCCACCTGAAATCCTTGAAAAGAAGTTGTTTGAGGTGCGAAAAAAACGCGATTCAGGATCATAAACAGAAATAAACAAATATGTAAAAACATGGAGTAGGCCATCATCTTCGAAAGCCCCTGCTCGCGGCGCGGCATAAACACACCCCAGCCTCCCCGTAATGCGGTCACGGTATTTTCTCCTCACTCAAAGCAGCACTTCCAAGACCCGATTTAAATACATTAGCCAGCGAAAACGACATTGACATTTTATAGTTTACCATGAGCCTCTTTTTTTTACGCCGGCAGATCAAGGCGCGCATCATGCACACAATCGGTTGCGTTCTAGCTGAACATAAGGTGAGTTAGTCTGAGAGGAAAAGAAGACAGATACATCAAAGCGATTTTTTTGAAGTCGGTTCTGTAACAATGCCAAGCTTGACAATCCCCGCTCGTTTAATGAGGTCCATGACATGCACAACCGTCCCATAAGGTACATCACGATCCGCGCGAAGATAAAGAGAAACATCAGGGGAATTCCCCTTTAAAACCCGGAGGCGTTCTTCCAAACGAGCCAGACCAATCTCTTCCTTGTCCAAGTACACCGCCTGATTTTTTTCAACAGTGAGCACCTTTCTTTCAGTCGGTTTAATGCTATTGGTCGCCGCTTTCGGAAGCTTAATATCCATGCCCCGATACAACAAAGGCGCTGTAATCATGAACACAATCAATAAAACCAACATCACATCCACTAAAGGAATAATGTTGATTTCAGACATCATTTCACGCTTTTTGCCGGATGAGGACATCATCGTAGCATTATCTCACCAATTCCGTCGATGAGGATTCGATCATCTTCTCTTCAACCAGGGAAACCACCTCGGAAGAAAAAACATCGAGTTGCACATTCATTTTTCTAATTCGGTTCACATATAGATTATAGGCGACCGCCGCCGGAATTGCCACAAAAAGCCCGGCGGCCGTATTCACCAAGGCCTCCGCCACGCCCGGCGCAACCACCGCGATATTGGCAGAACCCTGATGTGCAATTTCCTGAAAGGCGCCCATGATGCCCCATACCGTGCCTAAAAGCCCGATAAAAGGGGCCGTATTGCCAATCGTCGCGAGTAAATGCAGGTAACGCTCCTGATGAGTAATTTCATCCTGTATCGCGCCCTGAAGGGTGCGCTCCACAACGGACAAACGCATGGCGTTACCCTCGGACGCCGCGTTTGATTCGGAAACATCTTGTTTAAAAACAAGCGAATCAATTTTTGCAAGCGCCGCAGAAAGAATCACTGCCAGGGAGCCGCCATTCCGTTTTAAGGTTTTTCGATGAATGGCGTCCAAGTCCTCCGCTTTTGAAAAAAGGATCAAAAAACGACGGTTTTCAGCATCCACGCGTCGAAAGGCCACCCATTTGTTCAGGATAATCGCCCAGGAAGCCACCGAACACAAGAGCAAGGTCCCCAAGACAAGCCTTGCGACCAGTCCAGCCGCAAGAAACGCATCTATAATGGAAGAATCGATTGGAGCATCCAAATGGTTGAATCTCTATTTAAAGGCGTCTTTTTCCATCAAAGAAAAGATGAAAAGGCCAGAATTCATCTTAATGGCGGGGCCGACGAGAGTCGAACTCGCGACCTCCGGCGTGACAGGCCGGCGTTCTAACCAACTGAACTACGACCCCGCAAACATCATTTTCCGAACAGCAACCTGCTGCCGCTGGTGGGCGGAACAGGGCTCGAACCTGTGACCCTCGGCTTGTAAGGCCGACGCTCTCCCAACTGAGCTACCCGCCCATGAGCTGCTTGAAAAGCAGTATATTGACGTGTAGAATACTACCTACTTCTGGGTTTGTCAATTGAGAATCGCTCTTTTTTTCTCTATAATATTAACGTCTTATCTCTCCGGATGCTTGTCTCCCCCGCAGAAGCTTCCACCGGCATCGCCCCCCGAAAGGCCGCCGCTCTTCCTCAACTTTGAGACCGGCGCAAACATCAAAAGCATGGCATTTGAAGGGCCTTACCTCTGGCTCGGGCTTTCAAGCGGCGTGATCCGTTACGACACCCGCACACAAGATCAGTATGAAATCTATACCAACCGCAACACAGGCGGCCTGCTGGCAAACGGCATTTACAAAATCGCCGTCGATCAAAAAAGGGGTAAATGGATCGGCACCTATGGCGGCGGTCTCTCTCACTTTGACGGGATAGACTGGCAAACATACACACCCTACGGCGGCGGAAATATTCGTTACGGCGATGCTTGGACGATTTACCCGATGGGCCGCGGTTTAGGAGATCTTTGGGTTTACGACATCCTCTTCGATGACGATGGCACTGCCTGGATTGCCACCTGGAAAGGCGTCAGCCACTTCGACGGCACATCCTTCACCACCTACACAGAAGAAGCCGGTCTGCTTGATAAATGGGTCTATGCCATCGCAAAAGACAAGAACGGACTTTTCTGGTTTGGTACCGAAGGCGGCCTCAACAGTTTTGACGGTAAAAATTGGAAGGGCTACACACATCAAGACGGTCTCGGTGCAAAAATCATCCCGCCAAAAGTGGAAAAAGAGCACGCCACCGGACATCACCGGCAACATCAAAAAGAAAATCAAATAGGCAACCCCAACTACGTGCTGGACATCGCCGTGGATCATAACAATGTGCTTTGGATCGGCACATGGGGTGCCGGGCTTTCACGCTTTGACGGAAAAAATTGGAAGACCTACATCGCAGGAAACGGCACCATCGGCGGTAATTTCGTACATGCCCTTGAAATTGATGCAAAAGGGGTTTTATGGGCGGGCACCGAAGGCGGCGTCAGTCGCTATGACGGGAAACGCTGGATCACTTACACCACACGAGACGGATTGCAAAATAACAACGTTTTTTCCATCGCCTTTGATTCGTCAGGGAATAAGTGGTTTGGCACCTGGACAGGTTTGAGTAAGATGATGGATTGAGATATATGTTTACTTAGGAGGAGAAAGCGGCGGGCCTCTATGAGCAACCTCATTCAATCGGAATTTGACGTGGTCTAATAAAATATGGATACATTCTCTAGCGAGACGCGCCCCCGTAGACGAAGTCTTGAAATTAGAGCGCCTTTATAAAACAAGCTACGGAGGCTGGAACGTCCAGCATTTTACGCGCAATATAAGTCTCACCATTTCTTTATTTCCTTGAACGATAGGTTTAAAAAACAGACATAAAAATTCAGAGAAAGGAACAAATGACGAATCCTTTGCTTAAGGCAAATAAATTGCCTTTATTTTCAGAAATCAAACCCGAACACGTGGTGCCTGCCATTGAAAAAATTTTGGAAGAAAACCGACGAGCACTCAAAACATTGCTTGCAACTGATACACCCTATACCTGGCAAAATCTCATTCATCCGCTTGAAGAGATGTCTGAAAAATTAGATCGGGTTTTTTCACCCGTTTCTCACATGAATGCCGTAGTCAATAGTAAAGCTTTACGGGATGCCTACAATGCCTGTTTGCCCAAGTTGAGTCATTATGCGACAGAAATGGGACAAAGCAAGCCGCTTTTTCAAGCCTATAAACAAATTGCGGACGGGCCCGAATATACTGCACTGGATCCGGCGCAGAAAAAAATCATCGACAATGCGTTACGAGATTTCAGATTGTCCGGCATTGACCTTCCGGCTGAAACAAAAGCGCGCTATAAAGAAATGATGCGGAAACTTTCTACACTGTGCAGTCAATTTTCAGATAACGTCTTGGATGCTGAAAATGCTTGGAAAAAGGTGGTGAGGGATGAAAAAAAACTTGTCGGCTTGCCCGATTCGGCCATTGCGATGGCCAGGCAACTTGCGGAGCGTGAAGGGGTTGCAGGATGGGTATTTAACTTGGAAATTCCCTCCTACTTGCCTGTCATGACATATGCCGATGACCGGGGCTTGCGAGAGGAGCTGTATAGGGCTTATGTCACGCGGGCTTCGGATCAAGGGACGCATGCGGGCCGATGGGATAATTCTCAAATTATGGAAGATATCCTGGCTTTGCGGCACGAGACAGCGCAATTGCTCGGTTTTAAAAACTATGCCGATTATTCCCTTGCCACGAAAATGGCGGCTTCGACGCATCAAGTCATGTCTTTTCTTGAAGAGTTATCGGAAAAGTCCTTGTCGATGGCGAAAAAAGATTTAGACGAAGTTCGCGCCTTTGCCCAGTCGGAATACGGTTTTGGGGAAATCGAAGCCTGGGATGTGCCCTATTATTCCGAAAAATTACGGCAGTATAAATATGCTGTTACACAGGAAGAACTCAAACCTTATTTTTCTGTCGATAATGCGCTTTTAGGTCTTTTTGCCGTCGTGAAGCGGCTTTACGGTTTGTCGGTTACACTGGTGAAAGACATCGACGTTTGGCATGAAGACGTGCGTTTTTTTGAAATTAGGGATCGGGAAAATCAAGTGCGTGGACAATTTTACCTTGATTTATATGCCCGGCCGCACAAACGGGGCGGGGCCTGGATGAGCGATTGCATCACGCGAAAGCGCACAGAGAACGGCATTCAAACACCGGTCGCTTATTTGGTCTGTAATTTTTCGCCGCCCGTGGGTGATGATCCGGCCCTTTTTACGCATGATGAGCTTTTGACGCTTTTTCATGAATTTGGTCACGGGCTGCACCACATGTTGACACAGGTGGATTATTTAAGTGTGTCCGGTATCGGCGGCGTACCCTGGGATGCGGTCGAACTGCCCAGTCAGTTTATGGAAAATTGGTGTTGGCAGCGCGAGGCGCTTGATCTTTTTGCCACCCATTACAAGACGAAAGAAAAATTACCGGAAGAAGTGTTTCAACGCATGCTCGCCGCGAAAAACTTTCAGTCGGCGATGCGGATGGTACGGCAATTGGAGTTTGCCCTGTTTGACTTTCGTATTCATATGGAATTTGACTCTGAAAAAGGCGCACGGATTTTTGAAATATTGGATGAAGTCCGAAAGCAAGTGGCTGTCATACATCCTCCCGCCTATAACCGTTTTCCGCACAGTTTTTCGCACATTTTTTCCGGGGGGTATGCAGCGGGTTATTATAGCTACAAATGGGCGGAAGTCCTTTCCGCCGATGCTTTTTCCTTGTTTGAAGAACGCGGTATTTTTGATCGGGCCACCGGGCTTCGGTTTATGACGATGATTTTGGAACAGGGCGGTGCACAAGAGCCGATGGAAATGTTTGTCAATTTCCGGGGACGGGAACCTTCAATCGATGCGCTTTTAAGACACACCGGATTAGCAGCATGAAGCAGACAAAAGCTGTAAATCAGTTATCGTTATTAAGGGAGTCATTCACATGAATCAACATAAATGTCGGCATTGCAGCAAATCGATTAACATCAAAAGCAGACACTGTCCCTTCTGCGGTGGTGAAAACACAAAAGAAGTTTTACACGGCAGCCCGCGCTGTCCCCGCTGTGATAAAGAACTCACACATTTTGAATACGGGGAAATAGTACTGGATACCTGCCCGGTCTGTGAGGGCTTTTGGTTGGATACGCGTGAGTTTAATCAACTCACTTCTGAACGCCGTGTTTTTGCGGACGAAAGCATTCCCTACGAATACAAAAGGCCCTCACTGCCCAATGATGCGGGTTATCTGGCCTGCCCTTTGTGTGAAAGTATGATGCACCGAAAAAATTTTAGAAAAATTTCAGGCGTGCTCATTGACCAATGCCGTGATCACGGCATTTGGTTGGACCCCGGAGAGTTGGAACACATCCGCTGCTTTGTCGCCAACGGCGGACTGAATAAAAGCCAAGACAAAGAAATCATCATGTACAAGGAAGAAATCGACCTCTTAACTCACAAAGTCAAAAATATTGAGTTCACGCAAAAAATACTCCATTTTTGGAATTTCAAGTATTGGCTTTTTAAAATTTAGAAAAACGCCCCGCCCTTAAAAGACGGACAGATCACCGAAGTCATCCACAGCATGGGTAAGACTCGGAAAGCCTTTCGCCTGATCCTCCTGCGTCGCTTTATTCACAGGTTGCGGGTAAAGTGGCCACCCACGCCGGAGCGCTGATCCAGTCCGGGTTGAATTTTTCAAAGCTCGCTTCAATAATCCACCTGAACCAACATCAAACCCTGCGGCGGAGCGGTCGGCCCGGCTGCGCTCCGGTTTTTGGCCGCGAGGATGCTTGGAATTTCTTCCGGAGCGCGTTTTCCCCGCCCCACTTCCACTAAAAACCCCACAATATTGCGCACCATGTATCTTAAAAAACGCCGGGCATTTAAGATGATCCTGATTTCATCGCCTGCCTGCCCGATTTGAATGTCATTCAAGTCGATATCATGATCCGAAACATCGGTTTCCGCGGCACAAAAAGAGGTGAAGCAGTGTGCTCCGCTTAATGCCTTTGCAGCAATTTGCATGGCGCGTAGATCTAATCCGTCCTGAACATGCCAGACTTGATTTCGAATGAAGGGATCCGCTTGTTTTGTGTTTAAGATTCGGTAGCGATAGCGTTTGCCTTTGGCCGAAAACCGCGCGTGGAAATTTTCATCCGCGAAGACGGCTTTGTTCACGACAATGTCGTCCGGCAGGACGGCATTTAAGGCCCGCACCCAGTCTGTTTCCAAAAAATCCGCCGCGCTGTCGAAATGGGCCACTTGTGCGAGCGCATGCACACCCGCATCGGTCCGCCCCGCCCCGTATACGCGAGTAATTTGCTGTGTCAATTTTTGGACTGCGGTTTCAAGTTGGCCTTGAATGCTGGGGTGCCCCACTTGTTTTTGCCAGCCGTGATAGTGTGTGCCTTCGTAGGCCAAGGTGAGTTTGATGCGCGGCAATTACGAACCTTGCTGAGAACGGATATAGCTTTTGATGCCCTTAAAAAGGGATTCGGCGGCCTGTTGCCGGTATTTCGGGCTGCGCAGGCGTTTCTCTTCTTTGCGGTTGCTGATGAAGGAAATTTCGGCCAAAATCGCAGGCATGTCGGTATGATTGAGCACATAAAAAGGCGCGCGTTTCACGCCGAGCGCGTTGGTGGGGTATTTGGCAATAAGATTTTTTTTGAGCGCATCATTGGTGAAGTGGGCCAGCTCCAAGGAAGCGTTGCGCGTAAATTCGCGTTCGAGGTCGTTTAAAATCATTTTTTCAAAATCGACGACGGATTTGTGCGTTTCGGCGTTTTCGCGCTTGGCAACAGCCAAGGCGCGTTTATCCGAAGCACGGCCGAGCAGATAAACTTCGATGCCTTTTAATTTTCGAGAAGCCGCGGAGTTGACATGCACGGAAATAAACAGATCGGCATTGTTTTCATTGGCGATTTCGGTGCGCCGTTTCAAGCTGATAAAGACATCGCGGTTGCGGGTCATGATGACTTTCTTTTTGAGCCGGGTTTCGATCAGTTTTTTCAGACGCCGCGATATATCCAGCACGAGATTTTTTTCCTTTAAGCCGCCTCGACTTCTCGCGCCCGGATCTTTTCCGCCGTGCCCCGGATCAATGACGATCGTATCGATGGCGAAGGCCGCAGGCGGAGACTTCAGGGGCGGGGGAGGGAAGAGGTCAATGACGAGCCGGTCGGGATTTTCCAGTGTCATGTGTTTGTGCGCACCCAGCTGTTTGTAGCGCAAGGAAATATAGACGGTATTTCCTCCTCTTTGCGTGACTACGATATTTTTTAGCAAGTCTCCGCTTGCGGCGAAGTCGGGGCGCTGTTTTAGGGATTTCCCCAAAACCGATTTTTCGAGCTTGACCAATAGGGTTTGAGAGGAGGCATCACGGGTGACGGCGTAGGACGCGGTTTCGCTCAGGTCGATGACGACGCGCGTATTTTCCGCGCTGTTTGAATGCCGGATTTTTTGGATGACGGTTGCGGGACGTTTATGATTCGGTTTTACATTGCGCTGAGCCGGCGTTTCCGCCTGTGCAGAACGCAGCGGAGCGGATGAGAAATCCGGAAAAAGAGAGAGGGTGAACGCAATAAAAAATACGGAATAAAAATGTCGCGCGGGCAGCTTCATCGGATATTCTAAACATAGACAGAACGGCTGAAGTTGTCAATCTCGGGCGTCTTGATATTCTTCAAGCCAGGCCATTTGAATGGCTTCCAGAATGCCTTCGTTTGAGGCGGCGGGGTTGTCTTCAAAGTCGTCCAATTCCGTGATTTTTTGGTGCAGGTCTGTAAAGCGCAGCGTGAGCGGGTCGATGTCAGGATATTTCTCAAACAGTTCAATGCCGATGTCTTCGGAATCTTGCCAAGTCAGTTTCATCGTTTGTTGTCTCTTACATTAAACATCAGTGTTGCTCGGCTTTGCGAAAGGCCTGTGTGTTTTTGGGGATTTCAACGACGCAGTCGCCTTCGACAAGGGTCTGGCAGGCCAAACGGGAGGAGAGGGTTAAGTCCGGCGAGGTATCGAGACGGTCTTCCTCTTCCTCTTCCATCTCGGAAAGATGTTCGAAACCTTCGCGAATGATGACGTGGCAGGTGGTGCAGGCACAGTTGCCGCCGCAGTTGTGTTCGATGTCAATGTCATGATCCAGGGCGATATCCAGAATGGTTTCTCCGGCTTCGACATCCAGTGTGACGGTTTCAGGTTTTTCAGTGATAAACGTAATTTTCGGCATGGGATTTTCCAGAAATTAAGGACGCGCTGATTAAATCCGGGGGGCATTCTTCGAGGTAAAAATCATTCATGACTTAATCAGCGCGTCCTTTAAATGTCAGACAATTTTTTATTTTGAAGGGCTTCTTTGACCGATTGCGACATGAGATCGGCGGCAAAACGTTGTGTGGCCTGATCCAATGCCGTCAGTCCTTCACGGATTTCACGATGTGTGCCGTCGGCGACAGCAGTTTTTAAGCGAATGGCAGCGGCTTCGATTTTATCGCGTTCGCTGCCGTCAAGTAAATGCCCCCCTTGTTTCAGCGCCTTTTCTGTGTGCCGGAGCACGGTTTGAGCTTCGTTGATGGACTCGATCTTCTGACGTTTTTCGAGGTCTTCTTTGGCATGTTCCCTCGAGGCGGTGATCATCTTTTCGGTGTCTTCGTCGCTTAAACCGTAGGTGGGCGTAACTTCCACGGAGGTTTTTTTGCCGCTGCGCAAATCCTTTGCCGTGACACTTAAAATCCCGTTGGCGTCAATTAAAAAAGTGACTTCGATGCGGGGCAGGCCCGCGGGCATGGGATCAATACCGGTGAGGTTAAATTTTGCGAGACTCCGGCAGTCTTCGACGAGTTCGCGTTCGCCTTGTACGATATGGATCTTGACCGATTGTTGCCCGTCGATCTGTGTGGTGTAGGTCTCTTTGGCAGAAGTCGGGATGGTTGCATTGCGCTGAATGAGACGGCTTACGATACCGCCCATGGTTTCAATGCCCAGTGACAGCGGAGTAACATCGAGCAAGAGCATGTCCGTAATGCCGCCCGAGAGGATCTTGCCTTGCACGGCGGCGCCCAAGGCCACAACTTCATCCGGGTTGAGTTCACTGTGCGGCACTTTTTGAAAAAGGTCGCCGACCGATTCTTTAATGAGCGGGACGCGGGTCGATCCGCCAACCAGAACGACTTCATCCACGTCCGCTGGAGAAAGTTTG
>Ga0256830_1000252_pt1 | contig 46949 bp, 37 predicted proteins | sample 128326metaG_FD_190537 | JGI IMG/M metagenome (GOLD analysis project Ga0256830, IMG submission 190537) | Hydrothermal vent microbial communities from Lau Basin, Pacific Ocean - 128-326 | ecosystem: Environmental > Aquatic > Marine > Hydrothermal vents | place: Pacific Ocean: Lau Basin | collected...
AAGGTATTACAATACCAGTCGATATCACTCTAGTTTAGGTTATATGACACCGGAAAAGTTTTTAAAACAGGAAATGACCTCACTCTATTTGCCATATAAACTGGTTTCCTAAATGGGGCTCAGCACCCAAAAGCTTCTAAAAGATTATTGAAGCTGATAAGAAAAGTTAAGTAGAATTCAAGTTGAGTAATGAAGCAAGAATATTATCTATAATTGATATTAATTTTTATCAGAAATTAGGAATATCACCTATTGTTTTCTCCCAACAAATAATGCTAAATAAAATAGAGTTGTGTTTAACAAGTTTCCATTACTGAATTTTAAACCATTCTTACTAAAAGAAGGACCAATCTATTGTGGCGGTACATGTTTTACGTATCATTCGACATACAAGAATTATTAATGTAATTATTTAGTAATTGATAAAAACAGTTATTATTATGACCAATAATTTTTTAAGAGGTAATAATAAAATACATCCCTTAATCGAGTTCTTTTTTATTCGTGAAATCAAAGTATCTTCAGGATATGAAGATAACCTTTTAAAAATAAAAAACAGAATTACTGATTGTATTTCCAATAAGCTCTTACATATACAATACAGGTTGCTTGATTCAGTTAAGCCAGTCAATTTGTATTTTAAGATTGAAAGTTTTAATAAATATGGAATAGACAGCCCAGATAATCCGATTCGGCGTTTTTTAAAAAATATATACCTTATCTGGATGATTAAACCCTATTCAATTAGAATAATTGGAGAGAATAGATCCATTAATCTGGAAACGATTAACTTTAACAAATTGCTATTAAAAATCGACATGTCTAGTTTTCTCCATAGTATTTACAGGTTCTCCACATATAAACCTCTTCCTCAAAAAATGCAGTTCTGGTCGACAAAACCGGATATTATTCGATTTCTTTATCATGAAATAAATACATTCTCCTGGAATCTTTCCTCGTTCTTTTCTAAGGTAGGCCCTGATAAAACTTTGGAAATACTAATGGGTATGTTATCAAAACGACTTATAAATATTCATATGATAACATGCATATCCGGCCTAATTCCCTTTGGCTATAATTGGATAAGAGATAATTTAAATGAAAGGTTAAGAGCGCAATTTATTTCGAATTATATGGGACCGGCAACCGGCGATAGACTATTTTGGATGGAATATCGAATTAGATTTAATCTAAGTAAACTATGTAATTCAAAAATAGGAAGATTTGTCTTGCCTGAAAATCTTTTTAAACTATTCATATATTTCAAAGCCTATTATAAGAAATTGATTCTTAATGATCACCCTCTTGAAAAATTATTAATATTTTGGAAGGAATCTAATACCTTCGTACAAGATAATTTAGGTTTGGATTATGCAAAACTTATAGAATTATTAAGAATTGAAAATAAAATAGATCAATTTAAATACTTGTTTCCCAGATCTTTCTTTGATACACCAAATCCTATCGATTCAATAAGGAATAAACAGCAAATCTCTGAATACAGAAAGAAATTACTGAATACAGAAAGAAATTAGGGGAAGAATTATTTAACAATTACCTCACCATACTCAGTACAAAAATAAATAACAAGTCAAAGGCAACACGCATAAACAATCTTTTATCCAGTCTTTCAATTTACGAGATAAATATACTAACAAATAATATTGGTCCGTTTAATTTTGCTCGTATAATCAACTTACTGAAGTTAAGGGATTTTAAAAATCGTATTTATAAGGATACTTCTGCACCTTGCCAATTTATGAAAGAGATTTTCAGGAAGGGTATTAGAGACAACAAGGTGTCTATAACCAATCAAATTGAAGCAAAGAGAATACTAGTCTATCATTTAGTAAAAATGGATTTGCAAGATAATTGTAATTTTTTTGATGATGAATTTTATAAATTAAGACTTGGATGAATAAATTTATTGAACTATACTCAAAAAATTTAACTTACCGAAAACTATATTTGGCCAATTTAGTATCAAGACTTGGCGATATGCTTGAGATAGTAGCAATAACTATTTTTATGTATAAACTAACCAATTCTGCACTTTTAACCGGCCTTACCATGGTAATCTCGGTTATTCCAAACATTCTGTTTGCACCTATAGCAGGTGCTCTTGTAGATCACTATATCAACTATCGACTATTATGCTGGACATCAATAGGGAGATGTATTTTAGTACTCTGGGTTCCAATAGCAATTTATTTAGACATTATTACCTTTTGGCAAATCTACATCATAGGCTTCTGCGTTTCCATTTTCGAAACGATATTTACCAGTGCCCACAATACAATAATACCATTATTTATTGCTGAAGAAGATTTAGGTACAGCCTTTAGCTTCCTAAAAAGCGGCACCGACAGTATACAAATAATTGGCCTAATGTTGGGAGGGATTATTGTTTCGGTGTTAGGGCCAAGTATTTCAATAATCCTGGACTCTTTAAGTTTCTTCATTACAGCACTAATTCTAATCAATGTGTTTGGAAAAGTAAAAGAAATTGAAAAAAGAGATAGAAATATATTCAAAGAGAGCATGGAAGGACTATTCTACATAAAACAGATAAGCTTACTGATGATTCTATTTTTTACAGGATTTATTATTAATATTACAATTGTTCCAATAAATTTATACATTCCGGTGATTTTAAATGAAAACAATGTTGTTAGCGGATTTCTTAGCGGGCTGTTATTTGCATCAGCTCCTACAGGTATGTTCATAGGTTCAATTTCCTTTCCATATTTTGAGAAAAGTATAAATGATAAAAACAGATTCATTCTTTCTATACTTTTTATGCTAATAGGATTTGTAATCTTATATATTTATTCATTTATGTACCTGTATAGTATAGCATTTTTAATTATTGGCTTTGCCATTTCAATTTCATTTATTACTGCAATGGTAAAGATACAAATCTTAACCGATCGTGATTTCTTAGGCCGTGTGAATGCCCTTAACACCGCTGTTAGCCTAATTGGCGTTCCGATAGCGTACCTTATTGCTGGTACTATGATAGATTTTAATGGTTTGAAAATGTGGTTTTTAGGCTCAATAATTCTTTTAAGTTTAACAGTTATTGTGCTGCCTTTTACCAACTGGAGAATTATAAAAGAAACAAATAATGATGAAAATTGCAATTATTGATATTTCAACATCTTTTAAATCACTTACAGCAAGTACTGAATTATTTATAGATTTAGATCCATCTTCTACAGTGCGAATTGTTAATTATTGGTAACAAAGGAATTAAAATCTGGACAAACACTATTGGCACTAGGTTTTACCTGTAATAGAGAATCCTGTCTCAGTTCCGTTCTTTAGGCGTTACCGCCACTTCCTCCACTTAAAAGATAGAAAAGTCAAGTAGAATTCACATGCCCGTGGAAAATAGTTTTCACATAGGAGTTGAAAGTGATTTTCACATGCCAATGGAAAATAAGATTCATACCTCTACGGAAAATAAAATTCTCACAGTACTAGATAGCTTCAACCTCCTTTCTCTTTAATACTCTATATGCTTCACCCTTAAGGGGTGAAAATATTTACATGATGAAAAGATCAGCCAACAATGCTGTGGTCATAACTACATCACCCATCATTTCTGCCCATACAGAAAATAATTTGTTAGATGTGATTATAATAGATTCCTTTTCATACATTTCACTTACAAGATAGATTCATTTTCTCGCCTATTTTAAAAATCCGAATTCACTGTTGAAGATAGGATTTGGTGATTTCTTTTTCCCTTGCATATCCTATCACTCTCCATCAGGAGGGACGTAAAAATTAAAGACAAGTTCTTTAAGACGCTGATCTTTACTTCCTTCTTCCCTATTTGTACTTCCAGTTGCTCTATCTTATTCCGGTGCTTCTCTACTGCCTTTCCAGGCGATTCTTTAGGAAGTCTTTGATCCAGTTTCAAAGAATTGCTTCCTCCACAAAGATAGCTGATTAGGGTTCACTCTGTAGCACCTTGCTACCTCTGCCACATTACCCTTCTGTATGGATTCTAGCACTGCCCTGAACTTAAACTCTGCACTTCGTTTCTTTGGTTTCTTTCCCATGAGGTCCTCCTATTTTTATTATTGAACCTCACTCTGCTACTGGCTTACCTACAGGATCTTACAATCTTGTGCAAAAAATCTTCTGAATGAAAAGGGGATTCAAGAATAAGGACACTTTTAAGATTATCCCATTTTATAAACCTTAGAAGTTCATAACCAATACCAGCCATTCCATTCATTAGACCAAGACCTTTCAGTTCACTATTGGGCAATCCTGTTGTCCAATTGCATGAATTACCATATTTCTCAACAAGCTGGTGAAGATGAGCAATTATGCGGCTCTTTAGAGTATCGTAGTTATATTTATTAGCAAAAGCGAAAAGTATTTCCAAATTACCTAAATCACCATGGCAGATGCAATGATTATTTCCGAATCCAAATTTCAAAACAATATCAATCAGCTTGCTTATATATTCTTTCTGAATTGTAATCCTCAAATGTGAAGATACAAGCTGAATTGCCAGTAAATATCCTACAATTCCATTACAGAAGAATGGATTTATCTTCTTCTTCTGAATATTAGCAATTATCTCTTCGACTTTTTTTCGAGAGAAATTGATTGCCTTAATTGCAGCATCTCTATATCTTTTTTCTCCTGCAACATCGTGCAAACGTGTTAAAGCCCATGAGATTCCAGCATTTCCATGAGCAAAACCAGCATATGGATTTTGTATCCCATACGGAAGCCAGAATATTCCATCCTTATTTTCTTTAGCATTTTTCAAAATATTTTCTCCGACTGTAAATGCTAATTCCATTGCCTCCGCATTATTAGTTGCAAGAAATATATCAATAAGTAGGTGTATCAAACCTGCTCCTCCATGATAATGGTCATATCTCACATCTTGTCTAACTTTTTCCTGCAACCAGACAAATAGTTTCCTACTTGTTAATTCCCACCATTTGGAATGCGAAATCTTTACAGTATTTATAAGAAGGTAAAGAGTACTCGAAGGAAAACTATAGGGAGAAAGATAGGGTTTGAAAGGGCTGATTCTATCAGGGAGGCTCCCTAGAATACTTAAACTGGCTTTAACACAGTACTCTGTGAGCTTAGCCGAATATTTAGAGTATTTTTTTATCCCAGAAAGCTTAGCTAACGCATGAAAAAAAAGAGCAATACCTGCAATTCCATCATAAAGTTCATTTGACAGGATACCTAATCGTAATTCACTTCGATTACCAAGCTGAACATCTATCCAAGCTAACTCATTACTACAGGGAATTGCAGCTTTCAATATGTAATCCCCTAAAGCAAGTGCAGAACCAAGCAATTCGCGATTATTTATCGCTGTTTTATTGCTCTTTATTGATTTCTGGGGGATAGTAGGCAATTGTGCATAAATATGATTATTGCTAAACATAGCTATTGATTTTTTAATGATTTTAACTTGTTGTTCCATATCTCTTTTAGATAATCTTTGCAAGCGCCTATAGATTCCTTCAATTGCAGTTTCAGAAAAATAATCATGTACTATAATATTGTTATTTGAATCATAGAGGTCTTTAGAGTTTGGTTTGGTCCAGAAAAGCGGAATATCCCACTGCCAGAGTTGTTCAATTTCGGATTGTATAATTTCAGGTTTATGTCTTTGTGAATATGCATTCCATAGGTGTTCAAGTAAATAATCTACTTCTAATGCATTTTTCACATTTTCTGGATGCATTGCTTCTTCTCTTAATTTTGCATATGCATAGGTATCCCTAAAAAGAATTCGAAGCTGACATTTTTTGAAAACTAATTTCAATTCTTCATTGGCCAGGAAATCGTTTCTATTTTTCAAGAATACAGAATAACATTCAGTAAAGCCACCAATAAAATCACTAACATAATTGTATATGACCTGTTTACCTTTGTTCAACCGTGGAATATTAGAATCCATTGATCTATATGTCACAACCTGAAAACCTTGATGCATTTTGTCTGAGTATTTATTTTTCCAAACAGGAATCTTACCCTTTATCTGACCATTCATTTCTATCAAACCTCCAGCAATTATACCTGGAGAATCAACTGTTCCCATCCTATATTGAGGCAAAAACCCCGATTGATTAACGCATTCTTGAAAATAGCGTTCAACTGATGATAGGTGGTAATCTGAAGTGAATGCAGAAGGCATAATAGGAGCTGATATACACTCCAAATCAATCAGATGAGGATACTTACCCTCGCTTATAATGTTATCCTGAATTAAGTCATATCCTCTTAGAACATAAAATATAGCCAAATATGCACCTTCACATTTATAAAAATTTTTAACTTCTGCCCTATTCAAACATTCTCTCTCAAAGATGAATTCAATCCACCCATAGTTACCTCTATCGATTGTTTTAAGTGGCTTGAATTGAACAGATAAACCCCTGCCAATCAACCATGCCATTATCTTATTAAGATAATTATGTGGTAATGTTGAATGTGGTTTATAGACAAGTTTCTTACCTGATTCAAAATGAATTATGCTTACACTCCTCCCCTTGTAATGGTAATCACCTTGAGCAAGCCATATTTCGAGAACTTGATCATCAGGTTGTATGTTAAATATTGAAGTTATCTCATCAATATCATTATCTATTCTTGTCATTATTTCTGATAACTCATTTGACCAATGCTCAAGTAATCTATATGTCAACAATAAAAGTACTGGATATTCAGAATAAAAATATTCGATCCAAGAAGGCAAGTTTGTAATTTTTTTTTCAAAATACTTAAACCTATCCTCCGATGTCCTTCCCCGCAATATATTTGCTTTTGATGCGTAATGTAGTTCCGCAACCAAAGCTGGAGCAAGATCTTGTTTCAAATGAAAATTCCAGTAATTTATTACAGATTTCAATATTTGTTCTATACAGAAAAACGAAGAATGATTCAATTTCAGTTTTCTAATCTTTTTCTCAAAAATTGAATATGCATATTCCAGCACAGGTATCAGCATCGAGCTAAAATCAGGCTTCTTTTCTAATAGCTCAGAAAAATAAAATGCCATATTTTTTTTATTCTCAGAATGGCTTAAGATATTTTGTAAAAAAACATTAATTGCTGCATATCTATGTATATTATGTATATTATTTTTCAAGGCTTCTTGGTCGATTGCAACAGCGAAGGTATCTTCATCTGTATTTAATACTCTAAGCCTTTCATGCCATATTGATTCATTCTTAAAACAATCTATACTCCTCCATCTATTAATAATTGTTTTTTTCTTATCATTATTAAAAGCAGCATTATTTTTCGAGCATTTTTTATCTTTATTTAAAATAGACAGCCTGTCGTGCAAAGGAATCATTCGAATAATTGTTTCAGCTTGCATTTTCTTTCTATATATCTCAATTTGAAGCTGCCCACACGAGCAAATCGTATGAGCAGCTTTTCCAGTTCTGTTCAAACACTATGGATTACAAACGCATGTACCGTCGCAGCACATAAACGAATTGGTAACCCAACTGTCGCAAGGCGATGATGTAACAGTTGCACCCGTTCCACTGGTAATAAGATTTAGTTCCGCAGAAGACATTTTGAAAAGCACATTCTTTAGTCCATACTTCTGCTTTGCGCGACGCAGATCATTAAACATAAAAACCTCCTTAAAATGGATTGTTTAATGACATCTCAATAAATTGTCATTAAAACGATTTAATTTTAACATCAATTGTATTGTTTGTCAATCTTTCATGTCAATGATGAAGATATAGGATTTGGATTCAATCTTAAAGAAGAAATATTATAATTATTGTAATTATATATAATTAGACCATTTTACAATTTAGATTCTTTTATCATTCCCTGATTATGAAAAAATAATTTTTCTTGTATTGACAGTACAAATTATAAGCAATATAATTAAACCGATTAAATGAAAGATACAAATCGAAAAGCAACAATTTATGATGTCGCAAAATTGTCAGGTTTTTCTCCTGCAACAGTTTCCTTGGCCTTAGGCAATAGCGCTAAAATAAAACAATCTACGAAAGATATTATAAGAGATGCTGCTGAAAAGCTCGGATATCATCCAAATTATATAGCAAGGGGGCTTGTCAAGCAAAGAACCAGAACCATTTGTCTTGTTATTCCGGATAATTTAAATCCCGTTTTCTCTGAAATTACTCAGGGTGTCGAACATTATGCTTATGACAGAGGTTATTCAATTATTCTATGCACAACGAATGAAGATGAGAAGAGGGAAAGATTTTATCTTGAGATAATGCGAAATAACCGAGCCGATGGTCTATTAATCTTCCCCACTTTTTTTCATGTTGTTCAGGAAGAAGCAATAAAATTAAAAACTTCTAAGATTCCATTTGTAATTGTTGGTAGAAAGCTCGGAGGGATTGAATCTGATTTTGTTGCAGTCAATCTTGAATCCGGCGGATATAAAGCAACGGACTATTTGATTAAACTTGGGCATACCAGAATTGGTATGATTTATGGTGTTGCAAATCCTGATCTAGGCAAAGAAAGGCTTGAGGGTTATAAAAGAGCTTTCCTAGAAAACGGAATTCCATTCAAACAAGAATTAATAAAGGGTTGCGGATACAAGATACAGGATGGATATAAAGCTGCAAAGGAGATCCTCTCTAACAATAATAGGCCAACTGCAATTTTTGCCATAAATGATCTATTGGCGATAGGAGCATTAAAGGCAATCAAGGAAAAAGGGTTAAGAGTACCAGAAGACATATCACTAATTGGTTTTGATAATATTGAATTTGCCTCATATACCGATCCTCCCCTGAATACTCTTTCATTGCGAGAGAAAGAAATGGGTAAGCTTGCAGCAGAAATCTTGATAGAAAGAATTGAAAAGGGCATTAGTAACAAATACAAATCAATTTTAATAGAACCAGAATTGATAGTACGAAAATCATGTTCAAAAAAACCATAATTTATGGGATTAAGAGCCATTTTACGGCTTTTAATAATATTTTCAAGGAGGTTTTAAAATGAAAGTACAAAAAATGGTTTTTGTGATTCTCCTTACTACTGTACTTATTGTCGGCTTTGTATGGTCAGAAGGCGGTAAGGAGAAAGCCACAGGAGGAAAAAGGGAACAGGTCACTCTGACGGTATGGGAACATACTCCCCAGTTCGAGGCACCGCTCAAAGCTACACTAGAAAATTTCATGGCTAAAAATCCTGATATTAAAGTGGAGTATGAGATAAAAACACCAAATGATTACATGTCGTTGCTTATCACCAGCATTCAGGCAGGTGAAGCTCCAGATCTTTTTTGGCATCATGGAACTGCGACGAATGATATGGAGAATCTGGTAGGCATGGGAGCACTGATGGATCTTACAGACTATCTGGATATATCCAATTATTCAGAAATGTCAAAGGCAAAGGTAACATACAAGGGAAGAATCTATCAAACTCCTGCAGCAACTGTAGACACAAGAGCTGTCTATTATAATAAAGACTTATTCAAAGAAAAAGGATGGAAGGTTCCAAACACTTTCAGTGAATTTGAAGCTCTGTTACCCGTAATCAAGGATGCAGGGTATATCCCGATAAGTCTTGCAGGACGTTTTAATTGGAATATCCTGTTCCTTTTTGAGCCCATTCTAGCCGCAATGCACCCAGATTGGATCGAGGAAGCTGCTGCAGGCAAAGCCAGATTTAATGATCCAAGGGTAATAGATGCAATGAAAAAAATGATAGAATGGGGCAAAAAAGGTTACTACGGAAAATATTACCTCGGTGTAGATGAAAACGGACAGTATCTTGCCTTTTCAAAAGGGAAAGCAGCCATGACGGTAGGTGGTTCATGGATTGCAAATATTCTTAAAAAGAATAATCCCAGTATGCATATTGGAGCATTTCAGATGCCAACCCAAGACGGACACAGGCCAATGGTGTTAACCTATGCTGCAGGGTTCTCTGTATATTCCAAAACAAAACATCCTAAAGAAGCTATTCGTCTGGCCAAGTATTTGACAACACTAGAATCTCAGCAGATATGGGTTAGAGAACTTGGAGCAATTCCCGGGCTGAAGGGCATTAAGTCGAATGATGAACTTGCCAATGAAATTGCAGTACATGACTTGGAACTTGAAAGTTTTTACAATATCATGGTTCTGAACCATAAGAAAGATCAATCACCAACAAAATACTGGGAAGAAAACAATATCAAATTACTGGCAGGTTCTATTGATCCCAAGAAATTCGCTGATACTCTGGATAGCATGATGAACTACCCAGGATTATAGATTCAATTCATTTTCACTGATATATTTCAAAGGGATTGCCTTTCAAAAAGGCAATCCCTGTTATGAATAGCCGTACGGATAATCTATGCAAAAGAGAAAAAGCTATATTTTTTTTATATTACCCGGCTTTTTAATTTATACAGTCTTTATGATAATACCTCTTTTTTCTGCCATCTATTACAGTCTGTTTTCTTGGGCAGGAATTGGACCAAAAATATTCATAGGATTTGGCAATTTCAAGAAAATATTCTTTGATCCGCAAATATCTCCCGTATTTAAAAATGCTTTAAGAAACAACTTTGTTTATATGAGCATAGCCGTTTTTATTTTCATACCCATACAGGTGCTTCTCGCTTATCTCATTGATAAACAAATTATAGGCCATCGTTTTTTTAAATTAATAATATTCTTACCTTTTGTTATAAGCTCAACAATAGTTGGATTTTTTTCTCTTCTCGTCTTTGATCCTAATATTGGTTTTTTAAATACTTTTTTAGATGCAGTTGGTTTAACCTATTTGACAAGTTCTTGGTTTGGAGATCCTGGTAAAGCATTTTATCTCTTAGTAGGAGTTATCGGTTGGCAAGGTATAGGAGTGGGAATGGTAATTATACTTGCAAATATGAAAAGTATCCCTGAAGAGGTAATTGAAGCCAGTATTATAGATGGTGCAGGAGAATGGATTCGATTTTGGCGAGTGATGCTACCTTTTTTAAAACCGTCATTGATAAATGTAATAATCTTAAGCTCCATTTATGCTCTAACACAGTTCGACCTCCCTTACATCATAGGAGGTCCTACAGGTGGAATAAATGGAGTCATGGATTTCATGAATCTTTTCTTCTATCGTTATGCCTTTGGTGATGCGTATTTCGGGCAAACTGCAATTGGTTTCGGCGCTTCCATTAGTGTGGTAACTTTCTCAATCATTCTGATAATCGCTATTGTACAGAATATTTTGTTAAAAAACATTTTACACAGGGATTAGGTGAATAGCATGGGACTAAAGAGAAAACAAACTATAGCGCACTGGATCGCTACCATCATTTTGACTCTATACTGTCTAATTGCCATATTTTTAATTGGCAATTTGATACTTTCCTCATTCAAAACAAAGACTGACCTTGTCTATAACACCTTTGGATTTCCAAAGATTTTTACACTGGATAATTACAGGAAAGTCTTCCTGGAAGATGGTTTTATACGATACTTCTATAACAGTATTATCATAACAAGTCTTTCTATAATTTCTCTTCTTTTCGTTTCCTCTATGACTGCTTATGGAATTGCACGTTACAAGTTCAGGTACAAGAGTGTAGTCGAAATGTATTTTTTACTGGGACTGATGTTCCCTATACAAATTGCTATCTTGCCTATTTTTATCATTTTGAGAAGTCTGCATCTTATTAATACTTACTGGGGTATGATTCTATTATATACGGCAAACATGCCTTTTCCTGTCTTTATATTTTCCCAATTTTTTCGTGATCTACCAACCGCTCTTCATGAAAGTGCAATCATGGACGGAGCAGGAGAATTCAGGATTTTCAGACAAATAATGATGCCGCTCTCAAAGCCTGTAATCTTTACAGTAGCACTTATAAGTTTTGTACAGATCTGGAATGATTTTTACCTACCACTTGTCTTTTTGTCCAGAAAGACAGTCAGAACAGTAACTCTCGGCATATATCATTATCTCAGTAATTTTCTGGCATACTGGAATTATGTTTTTGCAGCAGCTTCCGCTGCCCTAATTCCTATTATCATAGTTTTTTTTATATTTTCTGATCAAATTATTGCCGGTCTTGTTACCGGCTCGTTAAAAGAATAAATATTTTGAGCATACTAGAGTAATTCATATGAAATCGAGAGAACGTGTGCTTAACATGATCAATCATGAGAAAGTTGATAGAATTCCTTCGGATATCTGGTGTACCAAAGAAGTAATGAAAAGCTTGATTAAATATTTCAACGTTAAGAATAGCAATGAAGTTTATAATATCCTTGGAATAGATAAGATAGTATTCGTTGAAGCTAATTGGAAAGGAGACCCTGATAACAAAACGAATATGTGGGGTTCCGGTTTGAAAGAAATATTTTTCCCCGGCGGATCCTATACTGAAGTAATTTTTTATCCCTTAAAAGGATGCCAGGATGAAAAAGTGTTGATCAATTATAAATGGCCATCACTCTCCGAACTTTCCTTTGAAAAACTTTATGATGATTGTGAAAAAAATAGGCACTGGGTAAGAATGTTGATATTCATATCAATATTCGAACATTATTGCAAGTTGAAACCAATGGATGAATCTCTAATGGACCTTTATTTAGCACCTTCTTTTGCGCGTGCATTAATTAAAATTATTCTTGATTTCGAGATTTCATATATCGAAAGAGCTTTCAAAACATGTGGTGACATGATAGATATAGTATATCTATCAGACGATATGGGAATGCAGGATAGACCCTTAATACCACTTGAAAAATGGAAGGAATTCTTCTATGAACCATATAGGAATATTATAGAATTTATTAAATCATACGATAAAAAAGTATTTTACCATTCCGATGGTTCAGCATTTGATATATTAAAAGAAATGACCAATTTGGGTGTGGATATTATTAATCCTATTCAATATCGTTGTCCTGGAATGGAAAGGGAAAAATTGAAAAGGGAGATTGGCAACAAGGTTGTATTTCACGGAGCCGTTGACAACCAGCAAGTATTGCCATTTGGTTCGCCTACTGATGTAAGAAAAGAGGTCATTGATAACCTAAAGATATTGGGGATGGGTGGAGGATATATCTGTGCTCCCTGCCATAATATTCAACCCGGTACACCTGTAGAAAATATAATCACTCTTTTTGAAACTGTAAAAGAAATGGGAAGTTTATACTTATAAAATTGTGAAATGGATGAACAAGTGCAATTAAAAAATGCTAAACTTTCAAGTTGGAAAGCAAATTGGATCTGGGATCGGGGAACAGAAAAGCCAGAGAATTATTGGCTGTGCTTTCGATATACCTTTTCTTTAAATACTCACTTCGATAAAGCAATAATTCGAATCTCAGCTGATTCAAGATACACGTTGTACATCAATGGAAATCTTATAGGTAAAGGACCGGAAAGGAGTTGGCCGTTTAAACAGATATTTGATTCATACAGGGAACCAGAAAAAGTCCTAAAAAAAGGTGAAAATGTCATTGCTGTTTTGGTAAATCATTTTGGTATTTCAACATCCCAATATGTTCAAGGAAGGGGCGGGCTGCTCTGCCAACTCGATATTTACAACAAGGGACATATTGTAAAAAAGATATTCACAAACGAAAACTGGAAAACAAGAAGACATCGAAGTTTTTCAGAAAAGTCAATTAGAATTAACATTGCACGCCCCTGGATAGAAATTTTTGATGCACGCAAATTTCCTGAAAACTGGTATAAGAATGAATACGATGATTCTTCATGGGTAAATGCCAAAGTAATAGGGAAACACAATGTAAGACCATGGTTGTCTCTGCAAGAGTGGAAATATGAACGACTAAAAATAGAAAACTTTCCAATGAAAGAAGTAAAATCTATTAACTATGTAAAGCCAATTGGAAATATAGCTACAATTAATTTCGGAAAAGCAGTTTCTAATGACACCTTTGATAACAGGGATAAGAAATTATTAGGCTATTTATTCACATATATCATCTCTTCAAAAGAGGAAAATGGAATAATAAGATTACTTCCAAAAAAGATAAATAAAACTTCAAAGAGATTGATATTTAACGATAAAGCATACGAGTTTAATGAAAACTATGAAATAACACTTGATTTCAATAAGGGAAAAAACTTTTTTCTTTTCGATCTTAGCGGATATTACCAGACACTCGATTTAGATTTTCTTTTCATCACTGATAATAATCTGGAATTTTCAGGTGCTATTTTTAATAATGACACTCAATTTCTTCTGATAGGACCGATGGAATTTGAAAATATATTCAATGTTATGGCTATAGACAAGAAATTAGATTTTGAAAATCAAACCTATCTGCAAATATGGAATCATGCAATCAGTGGGTCACTTGAGAATTTTTTGGAATCTAATTCAAACCTGTTAAAAGCGATTCCAGATAAATATATTTTATACAACAATCCACATCTACGTTCAATTCATAGAAAAATAGAGAAAAAGGGAAGGTATAAGCTGGAACCCCATGGAGAAATAGTCTTATTTCCTAACAGTCATTTAGACATAGAAGTTATATTGGATTTCGGTGAAGAAGTTTCTGGTTACTTCGGTTTCGACATTGATTCCGAACCAGGAGTTACCGTCGATATTGAATTTTCAGAAAATATTCGCAATATGCAAATCGAATATCCAATGGACACGAATAGCGCCATTAGATATATAACAAAAGCGGGAAAACAATCTTACAAAGCTAAAAACAGAAATGGATTCAGGTATGCTATCCTCACAATTAGAGGCTTAAGAAAAATTGTTAGACTCAATTCAATACATGTTACACAAGAACTTTATCCGGTGAATTTAAATTATAATTTTTCATGTTCAGATGAATATTTGAATAAAATATGGGAAATCTCGAGGCGTACTCTACATTTATGCATGGAGGATGCTTATGTCGATTGCCCTGCTTATGAACAAGCACTTTGGCTTGGAGATGCACGACTTGAAGCTTTATTCAATTACTATCTTTTTGGGAAATATGAACTTACCAAACACTATAATCGTCTTACCATTCAATCTTTAGAACGTTCGAAATTACCTGAATGCCAGGTACCGACAGGAAATCCCACTATCCTTACAGCATGGGTCTTTTTATGGATATTTGCAGTAAAAGAATATTACATTTTTTCAGGCGATCTTGATGAATTGTATTATATATATCCATACATCATCAAAATCATAGAAGAATTAAAGAGACACTTAAAGGATAACCTGTTAAGCATACACGCATGGAACATGTTTGATTGGGCAGCAATGGATACTCCCACTGATGGTATTGTGACACATTTGAATGCCCTATTTATAGAGAGTCTAAGAGTTGCCTCATTTATTTCAGCCACACTGAATGAGGAGAAAAGAAAAAAAGAATATCTTATTTTAGCAAGTAAAATCACGAAAGCACTTAATGAAAATCTGTGGGACAATAAACACAATGCTTTTATTGATTGTATTCATAAAGATGGAACAAAATCTTCTGTCTTTAGCATTCAAACAAATATGCTGGCATACCTATATAATTGTGTTGAGGGCTTAAGAAAAGAAAGAATTGAAAAACATCTACTAGAATTGCCTGATTATTTTATAAAGCCAGGTTCGCCGTTTTCATATTTTTTTTACCTGGAAGCTCTTGCAAAAATGGGAGAGTTTAAGAGAGTTTTCGAGCTGATTAAGGTCAAATGGGGAGAGATGCTTGATTATGATGCAACAACATGTTGGGAAACTTTCAAGGGATGGGAACAAAATCGATTAACTCGTAGTCACTGCCATGGATGGTCAGTAGCTCCCGCTTACTTTATCGGGGCTTATATTCTCGGTGTAAGACCTATTGAAGCAGGTTTTAAAAAGTTCATTGTGAAACCTGAAACTTGCGGCCTTGAATGGGCTTCAGGCTACGTGCCTACACCCCACGGTCCCATATATGTAGAATGGAGTGCAAACAATGGAAATATCAATATAGATGTCAAAGCTCCACCTGAAACAGAATACGAAATCATTCCCGGGAATAAAAAATGAAGAAGAAACTTTCCCCAAAGGAACGAGTACAAATTGCCTTTTCCCATGAAGAACCCGATAGAATACCGCGTAATTATCTTGCAAATCCCGGAATTGATTTGAAGTTAAAAAAATATTTTGGTTTATCTCATTATGATAACGAGAGGCTTCTTGAAATACTTGGTATAGATTTCAGGGAAATTACTCTGCCATATAAAGGACGAAAACTTTTCCCCGCTATAAAGGACAGGCATATTGATATTTGGGGGGCAAGAACTCGCTGGATAGAATACAGAGAAGGAAATGGATATTGGGACTATTGTGATTTTCCACTTAAGGGGGCCACAGAAGAACAGATCCGCAAATGGCCAATCCCATCACCTGATGATTTCGACTATTCTGCGATATACCCCCAGATAAAAAAATGGAAAAACTATTATCTACTTTTTGGTAACCCCGGGCTTGGAGACATAATGAATAACCTTGGTTTTCTGTTTTCCATGGAAGAAGTACTTGTTGGTATCTCTACTGAACAACCTGGAATCTTATGGTATATCAAACAACGAGAAAGAGTTGAACTGGAAATACTACAACGGGTTCTTGAAAAAGCAAAAGGGAAAATTGATATGATCTGGATAGGTGAGGATTTAGGCACACAAACCGGACCGCTGATAAGTCCAGAGTTCTATAGGAAGTATTTGAAACCTCATCATAAAAAATACGTAGATATTGCAAAACACTATGGCCTTCCCGTGATGCAGCATTCTTGTGGCTCCAGTAGCTGGGCTTTTGATGATATGATCGAAATTGGAATCTCAGCCATAGATACACTTCAACCTGAGGCAAGAAATATGGAACCGAAATACCTTAAAGACAAATATGGGGATAGATTATCCTTTCACGGCTGTATATCAACAGCAGGACCCGTCTCAAATGGGACGATAAAGGAAACAGAAGATTACGTAAGAAACATCCTGGAAATTATGAAACCAGGCGGAGGCTATGCGCTTTCTCCTACTCACCTCTTACAGGACACTTCACCGGTTGAAAATGTACTAATGCTATATAAAGCTGCTGAGAGATATGGCTACTATTAATCCATTGTTGTCTTAAGAAATTCTCCTCATTACATTTCCAAATCATTCCTAACACTTAATATGTTATGCCATGAAATCACTCTATTCCTGATACTGTTGTCTGATCAGTTGTCCGAAAAATAATATTGATTCTTACCGCCCGACAGCTTAACCGCCAACATGGAGAGCCGGAGTCCGGGAGTCCTGCTGGGGGCTGGTAGTCCAGCCGTACTCCTTAAGTCCTGTTTAAGTCTGAAAATCCTTCCGAACTTTTCTACTACATGCAACCCACAGGGGATAAATGGTAATTATTTTCTTGATTGATATTGGTGCGACATATGTGTTACACTTAATATGAAGGTGAAAAAAATGCCTACAAAAAATCCAAGAATAAATGTAGCCGTTGAAAAATCTATATATTCTATAATTGAGACATTGGCTAAAAAGAAAGGTATATCTATGTCAATGGTCACAAGAGAGCTAATAAAAGAAGCCCTGGAGATAGAAGAGGACAATGTATTAGCATCTTTTGCAGAGGAGAGAGAAAAGACATTTGATAAAGATAAAAGCTTGTCCCACGAAGAAGTGTGGGAATAGATATGGCTTATAAAGTACGATACCATCCTTTAGTTAAAGAGAAAAACATTAAAAGGTTATAGAAAACTTAAGCTCTGCAAAGCTGTTATCCTTGAACTGCCCGAAGTTGGTACCAGAATCACCCTGAAAGTAGGTATAAAAGATTTCCATGTGCAAATCATCCGTTAAGGCATAATCAACCCTTGGCCTTAACATGTAATCTGCCTGCTCCAGGTTATAGGCACCATTAAGCTGTACCTTAACAACATCATTCAAAAAGGTATCCGATAGAGACCAGGCGAGAGTGTTACTATGGTATACCCCATCACTTCTGTACTGGATATCACCTTCCTCTATCCGGTTGTTGTTTATTATGTAGGAACCTATAAGCTGAAGGTTCACATAGAGATTATGAAGCGGTATATTTCTGTCAAACCCAACGATGTACTGCACGGAATTATTATGAACCATGGGATCACCACCACTGTAGTCCGAAGTAAGGTTGTATGCTGCCTCCAACCACATGTTGAAACCAAGAAGCACCGATGATGCCTCTATTCCAAAGGCATTTAGCCTGTCATACGAAATTGTAACTGTCCCTTTAGTTGCAAGATTCGAGGTATCTATTACAGGCTCGCGAACAAACCCGTAGTAGTGGGAAAATCCCAAATCAAGGTTAGAGAGAGAAACTGTGTACCTTTCGGCAAACTGGCTGTACTTAAGTGACCCAGTATCCGGTAGAGTATAGTGGGCTTTGTTCTGAATCTCTTCTGCCGCTGCCGATGCTGCAAGCCCTGCCTGAACCGAATCACCCGTTGCCGTAAGAACACTCTGGTATGTAGAGAGATAGGTATCTGTTACAAGGTTTCCTACGGCAGTTTCAATGGAAGACTGAAGCGCAGAAAGCTCTGCCGGCATCCACATGCCGGATTCAGGATACCGGTCTGGAACAAAGACCGGCTCATAGGCAAGTTCAAGGTAGCCTGCCTCTCCGGCTTCTATACCAAGCTTTAAAAGTGGCACGGAAATTCTTCTATTCAAATAATCACCGTTTATGAAATCACTGTAGTCATTTGCATTAAGCAGGTCTATCACATGAACCCCGTCTCCCTTTCCCCATACAACCTTTGCATAACCTGCAAGTAAATCAAACGGCGAGAGATAGTAGTGAATATAGGCCTCTTTCAAATAGGCGGTTATTGAAGCAGGTTCCGTAATATCAATTGTGTACCCTGGATTACTGAAATCCAGACAGGCCTCCGCACTTTCACCTGAATATTTCAAGTTGAAAGAGGCATCTATATAGGGATACACGGTGACATTCTCTGCCTTGAAGTCTTTAAAGTCTCCAAAGGTGTCGGGATTAACAAAGTACCTGCTGCCACTGGAAATCTCTCCGCCAACAGAGAAATTTGAAGTCCAGTCCTTCCCACCGGAACTCTTAAAGAAGGACTCCTGGGAAAAGGAACCATAGGCTACAAGAATAAGAAGTGTAATCAAGATTGAAATAAATATTCTATTTTTCATTTTAAAGCTCCTCCTAAATGGCCTCTTTAATAGCCACCTTAGCAATAGCCACCTTGGTGGCTTCCTTAGCGGCCCTTTTAACGGATTAATCCAATTTACCGCGTTTTAAGTACTGCACTGAAAAAAGCTGGGAAGGTAGCTTCTTATCATACTCGATATTCAAATCGGTAAGGATGGTTGCCCTTCCCGTCTGAACATTTTTTACAGTAGTAACTCTTGGTGTCCAGTATTTACCGATTTTCTCCAGCTTATCCATGGTTAAAACCTTTTTCAGGTTTCCTGATTTGTCATACATCTCTACCTTAAGGATCACCCATTTGTCTTTGGCAACCCATTTGACGGTTTTTGAGTAACTGTAGTTACTCTTCTTTTTAGGAACAGATTCAATAACATAGCAGTCATAACCCTGATACTTTTCTTCCCTTAGTATCCTGTGCGTATCGTCATCCAGGTTCCTTGTGCTCATGTCCTCGTATGTAAACTCCGTTCCCATAAAGGACTTATTGCGGGAAGAGGCTGATATTCTCCGCACCCTCCTTAATGCTGGCAGGTAGATGTACTGATCATCCGGCTTTCCCTTGTTTTGAAGAACCAGAAATCGTGTATTCTTTACTGAAGTTGGCTTTATAAAAACTATCAGCGTCCTGTTTAAATCATTCTTATCCTTGGCCATCCACATTTCGATGATGCGTGTCTTTTTTGTTCCATTCTTCTCTATAATATCAAGTTGTACCGCAGCATGGGTTGTTTTCGGTGAAGAACCCTTTTCAACCAGACGCATGATATCCCTGCCTGTGTAGCTCCCGGAGACGGCAAATGCGGCGGTGGAAAGTATCAATATGGATAGAATTGTTATTACAAATTGCTTTTTAAACATACTTTTCTCCCTTTATGTTTTTATTTTTATCGAGAGGCGCATCCTTTTTAAGGATGAAGCCCGGTTTGAAGAGCCTAAGGAGGAAGGGGATAATCGTCAGGGCGGAGAGCGAAGATACGGCCATCGTGAGTGCGATGAGGATTCCCAGGAACATGAGGGGCGTGAGGCTGGAAAATATCAGAACTGCAAAGCCAGCACCGACACTGGCAGCGTTAAAGATGATGGCCTTTCCCGTGGTTAAAAGCACGTTGTGCGAGACGACATTAAGGTTGGCCGTTTTTGAACGCTCACGCCTGTAGGCCGAAATGAAGTGAATCGTGTAATCGATTCCAATACCGACGGCTATGGAACCAACCATCGCAGTGGCAATATCCATGCGGATACCAAAGAAACCCATTACGCCGAAATTGATCAGTATTGTAAGGCCAATCGGGATAATGCTAAAGATGCCGGCGATAACGGACCGGTAGTAGATCGATAGTATAATCAGCACGGCAAGGAGAGAAATCAGAAAGCTCCTTATCGCACCGTTTACAATGAGGTTGGTCAGATCGTGCTGGACAATTGCATTTCCCGCCGTTTCAACTGTATACCCCTTCGTATACCCCTTTGGAAGTCGCAGCCTGGCAAATCGCTCTACCTCTTTAACCATTTCCGGTATCTCCTGGGTACCCTTGGACAACAGGAGAACCTGCATCCGTGCAACAGAGGGCTCCACTGCATCGTCCACCCAGTCTGACAGGTTGCCCGAGTAAAGAAGAAGGTACTGCGAGATAAGGTTTTTAAGCTCCTCCCTGCTTTCTACACGGTACTTTTTCGTATCGTAGGGTATCTCGTAGTAGGCTGCGCCCCTGTAGTTGAGCTCCCTGTTTATGAGGTTTATCATCTGGGGAGTAGATATATTGATATTTGCCGCCCGGGCATATGCCTTGTTAATCAGGCTGGCAATATCCTGCTTAGTTATGCTTTTGCGTGGGTTCTGGTTCCCGCCCTGTTGCGAGTTCTCGCTGGTGCTTTCGCTGTTGCCGGGGTTACTCTCGCCGGGACTTTCAGTAGCGCCTTCACCGTGGTTTTTGTCAAGGCTCCCGCTGGCACTTTCACCATTACCGGCATTTTCACCAACCTCTTCCCCCAAGGCTTCCGGCACATTCATCGCTTGATTCATCAGTTTAATGAAGTCTGTAAATGATACTATTTTTCCAACCTGAGGGAATTTTCTCTTAAGCTGGGAAGAGAGGTCATCCATAAACTTGAGTACATCGGGATCAGTAAGATCACCGGGATTTTTCCCCCTGACAACGATATCAAAGGTGCCGGTACCGCTGAATTTTTTACGAAGAAAGTTGTCCGCCCTGACGATTCCGCTCTTTGGCCTGAAATAATCTATCATCACATTATCTTTAATAAGGTGCATGCTTCCGTAAATAGAAAAACCCGTTACAACGAGAAAGCCCATTATTAGCCAGTCCGGGCGTATCTGAATGAATCCGTGAACAGCAGAGAGAAGCTTCTCGAAGAATGTCATTTTATCTGCCTGCTTTTTCCCGTTATCAGGCTTCTTTACCCTGTGCCGTATAAGAAGAAGTGAAGGAATAAAGGTTACCGCAACAATAAATGCAGCGGCCACTCCAACAGCTGTAAAAATCCCAAAATTCTTCATGGGAACAACCCTGCTTGCCGCAAGAGAGCCAAAACCTACTATGGTAGTAGCTGCCGCAAGTAGGACAGGCATACCAACATGCCTAACCGTATCTATTACAATCTCCCTGTGCTCGTCAAAAGTGGGATTGTGTTTTAACTTTCGCATGCTGTCATAGTAGTTGTTAATGAGGTGTATCCCGTAAGCACTGCCAACCGCCACGAGAAGTATGGGAATGATTGTACCAATTATGGTAAGCATCACATTAAGCAATGCCATAATACCCAGTGTCCATATTGTACTTATGACAACGGTAAGGACGGGAAGAATTACCCCCCCTGCCCTTCTAAAGGAAAGAAACAGTATCAGAAGTACCACAAAAAGTACGAATGGAATTAAGGTTATAAGATCCCTGTTCACATTCTTGGAAATAAGAACAATCAGGGCAGGAAGGCCTGCAACATAAAAGTTATATTCGCTGTCCCTGTACCTGCTTAGAATACTTTCAATCGAATTGTAAACATCTTTCTCTTCATCCTGGCTTATACCTTTCTTAAGTTTTACGGCAATCTGGGTAGAGGAAAAATCGTCCGAAATAAAATTTCGCCTGTATAATTCCCACGAGAGAAGCCTCTGGCGAATATTTATTATCTCCTCTTCACTGCCATTAAAATCCTCTCCTATTAACGGAATTACTTCCATACCAAAGGAGTCACCGGTAATAAAATCGGAGTTTGAAATGGAGATTACGGAATCCACATTCTTAACGGAAGAAAGTTCATCGGTTATTTTACGTACAAGAAGAATCCCTTCTTTTGTAATGATAGACCCATCTCTTGCTTCTACGGCTATATCTATCATGTCCTGGCTTCCAAACTGTTTTTCCAGTTTCTTTGTTGCAATTAGAGAAGGCTGACTCTTAGGGACAAAATTGAAATAGTTATTGTCTATTTTAAGCCGGGGAAGCTGTGTGATAAAAAAAAGCGTTACTATAGATATTACAATAATTATCAGCCACGGGTGTTTAAACAGTTTCTCTACTACTTTTTTCATTTTTTTATGTAAAACCCCCAGGAAACCCTTCTCAAACGAGCCTTATAAATGAACGAGTGTTCGTTCTTTTATCACATATAGAGAATATAGTAACCTTTACAGGGATTTTCAACTTAATTGGGGATAAAATAAATCGCTTTTACATTTCTTTTACAATTTCTTCGGGAGTAAATCTGGAAAGGAGAATTGCCCCTGCAAGAATAACCATCCTGGATGAAAAACCAGAAACAGCTGTTACCATTATAGCTTTCCCCTTCCAATAACTCTTGGATAACAAAAGAACGTCAAAAATAACAACCTTTTAAAAAACAACAATATCCCACATTACAGCACAGATAGTTGTTAATTGTTAAAAGATGGAAAACCAGAGGGTCATTTTAATTTGCAAGCCCCTCTGCACTCGGGAATAATGTTTTCAGCGTTAATTATCATTTCTATCGCCGTTTTTGCTGAAAACTTCATTATTTTAGCGCATTTCTCCTCACCCTCATAGAGATTGGCACACTCCTTATACTTAAAGGTTTCCTGAAAGCGTCTGTGAAACTCGTAGGAAAGTTCATCTATGCAGGTTAAATCATCCTTACTGGACTCTCTTCCGTAAACAAGTCCGAGACAAAAGACTCCCGCAGCAAGTGCTCCGCACATATGGCCCGTTCCAACAAAGGGTAGCTCTTCCCTTGGCCTCTTATCCCTTCCGGATAACACTCCTTCTAAAGCCTCTGTAAGGTTTATCGACGGGTCCAGCCTGTGATTTCCCCCTCCCCCATGAAATCCCGTAATGGCCCTTACAAGTGACGGCTCTATCAATTTTAATGTATCATTTATGGCAATAAAAGTCGCTTCACTGCAATGATACATTTCACCCGCATTCTGATCTACCTTTTCTTCAGCCATTTTTAAAAGCTTATCAAGGTTTTTTTTCCAATCGAGAATCCTATTTTTACCATAGGTTTTGCTTTTATCTGCCATAAAGCTTTATCAAACCTCCCCTTTATTGGTCATAGACATTTTATGAGCATTGCTACCCTACAATATTCAATCAAATTGCTCCAGATATTGAATATATTTATTATAGGCTATGCATATGCAAAAAATATAATACAAAATTAATAGAAAAACTAAAAATATTAAAAAATATTTGACAAATAATGAATTATACTTTAATATTTTTTGCAATTACACAAGAGGGTATTTTAATGGGATTTAAACTTGATAAAAAGGATTTAGAGATAGTCAGGAACCTTTGGGATGGAAGAACTCCATACAAAGAAATAGCTAAAAAAGTAGGATTAACAACAAATACGGTACGAAATCGCGTTAAAAGAATGTTAAGGGAAGGGGCACTTCAGATTATAAGCCTTATTAATCCAAATGCTGTAGAGAACCATAGCTCTGCCTTAATTGGCTTTAAGATTGTTCCTAAAGACATAGATAAAATTTTTAACCAAATACTACAGCTAAAGGGCTTAGTAGCTGCAGCAATAGTAACAGGGCGTTTTGATGTAATGGCAGTTTTTATGTTTAACAGTGAACATTCATATTCCAGATTCTTGCACGAGGAACTAAAAAAGGTTGACGGACTTATAAGTATGGAAACCTTTTTCGTCATAGGTGGTGAAACATGGCAATTAAGATATGTACTGTAAGGCTCCTTACAAAATATTGTAGAAGATACAACCTTAAGGAGGATACATGAGATACCTGGAAGAAAAAGATATAGATTATATTGCCATTGGCGCAGCAATTCTAGGAGCCGGAGGCGGCGGGGATCCTTACATTGGTAAACTGATGGCAAAACAGGCAATTAAAAAACACGGAAAGGTAAAGCTTCTCTCTGTTAATGAAATTGATGATAACGGTTTATTTATCCCATCAGCGATGATGGGAGCTCCAGCTGTTATGGTTGAAAAATTACCAAACGGGAATGAACCTGAAATGGCCTTCAGGTCCCTTGAAAAATATTTAGGGAAGAAGGCACACGCAGTACTGCCTATAGAAGCCGGGGGTATAAACTCCTGTATTCCGATTTATACAGCTGCAACACTGAGTCTACCACTGGTTGATGCTGATGGAATGGGTAGAGCCTTTCCGGAACTTCCTATGGTTACATTCAGTGTTGCCGGTTTATCTGCAACTCCAATGGTAGTTTGTGATGAAAAGGGAAATAAATTGGTTCTGGAAACCATAAACAACGCATGGAGTGAAATTCTTGCAAGAAATGCAACCATTGCAATGGGACTTTCCTCTATGATAAGTATTTACTGCCTTAACGGCATAAATGTAAAAAAATATGCCGTTAAAGGAACAATTTCACTGGCACTTGAATTGGGAAAAAGAATCACAGAATCCAACAAATCTGATAATGATCCGATTGAATCAATTTTAGAAATTTCAAAGGGTTTTAAATTATTTAAGGGCAAAATAATAGATGTCAAAAGAGATCTTACAACAGGATTTGTTAGGGGAAAGGTAACAATACAGGGTATAGAAAATGATACAGGTTCATCATTTGAAATTGATTTTCAAAACGAAAATTTAATAGCATCTAAAAATGGAAAACCTGTTGCAATTACACCTGACCTTATAACAGTTCTGGACAAAGAAAAGGGATTCCCAATTACAACAGAAGCTCTAAAATATGGCCAGCGTGTTACAGTTATAGGAATGCCATGTGATCCTTTCTGGAGAACCGAAGATGCAATTAATCAGGTAGGTCCGAGGTACTTTAAATATGATTTAGATTACAAACCAATAGAAGAACTTGTTAAGGAGAACCTATCATGAGGTACAGATTAGGAATTGATGTTGGTGGCACCAATACGGATGCGGTTATTCTTGATTCTAACAACAGAGTCATTGCAAAGCAAAAAGAGACGACAACAACTGATGTCTCAGCCGGCATTACAAAAGCCGTTGATAGAGTTTTACAATACTCAGATATAAATCCCTCTGAAATAACAAATGCAATGCTTGGAACAACCCATGCAACAAATGCGATTATAGAGAGAAAGGGACTTTCAAAAGTTGGTTTAATTCGATTATCTGCACCATCAGGTTATGGGATACCCCCATTTGTAGATTGGCCAAATGACATGATGGCTGTAACAAAAAATTCATTTGTTATAGTTAAGGGAGGATATGAATTTAATGGTATTCCAATATCCAAACCGGATAAAGAGGAAATTAAGAAAGCCCTTGCTGAACTAAAGAAAAACGGAATAGAGTCACTTGCCGTTTCCGGTGCCTTTTCACCTGTAAATGCTGATCAGGAAGAACTTGTAAGAGAACTTGCAATAGAGATATTCGGAAAGAATTTTCCTATAACCCTATCCAATGAAATCGGTTCCATCGGTTTAATTGAAAGAGAAAACGCTGCCGTATTAAATGCTGCAATTAGAAAACTTGCAGAAAGGGCCTATGGAGGCTTCCAGGATGTTTTAAAGAAACATGGAATTAATGCTGATCTATTTATTACGCAGAATGATGGGACACTTATGTCTATAGAATATGCTAAAAAATATCCTGTGTTAACAATAGCTTCTGGCCCTACAAACTCTTTACGTGGTGCTGCATTTTTATCTGGTATCAAAGATGCAATAGTTATTGATGTAGGTGGAACAACAACTGATGTTGGAATATTAACTAAGGGTTTTCCAAGAGAATCTTCATCTGCTGTAGAAATCGGAGGAGTAAGAACAAATTTCAGAATGCCCGATTTAATATCCCTTGGTCTTGGAGGGGGTTCCCTTGTCATAGAAAAGGATAGACAAATCTTGGTTGGTCCACAATCTGTTGGTTACAAATTAGCTAAAGAAGCCATTGTCTTTGGCGGAGAAACGTTAACAGCTACCGACATAGCCGTTGCCGCAGGAATGGCTGATATAGGAGATTCATCCAGAGTCACATCACTTAATAAGGATAAAATTAAAAATGCTATGGAGCGTATAAGAAACTTAATAGAGGAGGCAATAGATAAGGTTAAAATATCGGCTAAGGAACTACCAGTAATCGCAGTAGGTGGAGGCAGTATACTGATATCTGAAAAATTAAGGGGCGCAAGTGAGGTGATTAAACCTGAACATTTCGAAGTTGCAAATGCAATAGGTGCATCTATATCACAGGTATCAGGAAGCATTGACGGTGTATATGACATTACAGCCAAGGGTAGAGATGCTGTTATTGAACAGGTTAAAAATGAAGCAAAACAAGAAGCAATAAAGGCTGGTGCAGAAGAATCATCGGTAGATGTTGTTGAATTGGAAGAGATACCACTTGCATATCTGCCATCCAATGCTGTGAGATTTAAGGTCAAAGCAGTAGGCAACCTTAAATCCACTTAAAGTAGAAATACTCCCGTCGGGAGTACATTTATAAAATAGAAGAGGAGAAGATTAAATGGAGAAAAAACAATCGCTACTGGAAGATTACGGAGCTAAACCGGTTCCAAAAGATCAAGGTAAGGGTTGGTTTGGAATCGGAATAGTCTACTGGGGAATAGCTGTTTGTCTACCAGCTTTTTTAATCGCAGGAATGATTGCGGGTCCAACAAAACTGGGAATAGCAATAGGAGCCTTTATTCTAGGAGCTACAATTCTTGGTATAGTTTCCATTTTAATGGGTGTAATCGGAGCCCATACAAATCTATCTACAGGATTAACCGCAAGGTATACATTTGGCAAGGTGGGTGCCAATGTGCTTCAGATAGTTCTCTTTTTCGCCGCATGGGGATGGTTTGGAGTGCAGTTAGGGTTTATGGCTTCCGGTTTTGGTAACGGAGGATTAGCCTATGTGTTCGGAGGAAAAGTTCCTATATGGGTAATAGAAATCATTGGTGGAACTTTAATGACATTAACTGCAACTCTCGGATATAAAGCAATAGAAAAGTTGAGTATAATTGCAATTCCACTACTTTTAATCGCAATAATAGCTACAATCATAAGTTTATACAGCAAAGATGGTGTTACACTTGCAAAGGTAGCTAATACAACAGGAAAAGGGGCTATGGCATTTGGTGCTGCTGTATCTGTTGTAATAAGCTCTTTTATTATGGGCAGCTTAATAACACCGGATGTAACACGATATGCCAAAAACAAGAAAGCCGGTGCGTTTGGTATGGCATTTGGTATGATAGTCGGTTTTCCGGTAGTCCTGATACTCGGTGGCATAATGGTAAAAGGCTCAGGTGGGGAGTTTGATTTTTCAAGGGTAATGTTAAACAACAATTCAGGTATTTGGGTTTCATTTGCAATCATCAGCATAATACTTGCTGCTTGGACAACAAATGATAACAATCTATATTCGGGTGCACTTTCAATAAATGCCATGTTTCCCAAATTAAAAAAATGGATGATAACAGTTGCCTCGGGTGTTATAGGGACGTTACTAGCCCTATGGGGAATAAATACCTCTAAAGGTTTTACTTCCTTTTTAAGCTTACTTGCAGTAATTATTCCTCCTGCAGCAGGTGTTATAATATTAGACTACTACTTCTTTAAGGGAGAGGAAAATAAGTTTTTTGACCCGGCTAAATTGGATGAGGTTCCAAATATAAGAATTATACCATTTGTAGCATGGATAATAGGAACTGCCTTTGGTTTTATAATTCAAAAAACTGCTCTTAAACTAACAGGTATAGTGGCACTTGATACAATATTGATTGCCGGTGTTGCATATATAATTATAATGCTAGCCACAAAACATAGAATTAAACTTCAGTCTTAAAAAATATTCATAGTTTGGGCCTCCGTATTAATGGACAAGGCCATTGGTTGTCTCTACCAATGGCCTTGTCCTAGGATTACACATTATCGTTACCCTCTTACCCACTGTTAGTTGTTAACACATGGAGGTAGTTACAACATAAAAAAGTTTCTATATTTATTTCCTACCCATGATGTTTTTAATAATAAAGAGTTCAAGATCTTCATAATTTCTTTCATCTCTGTATTCTTGAATCTTCTTCCTATCTATTGTTTTAACAACATCCAATAGCATTGTGAATATCTCCTTGCTGTTGACCAAATGCCGTGTAGCCATGTCATCTTTCTGTGTTCGTAAAGCCTTCACATCAAAGCCTACAAATTCTCCATCAGCACCATACCCATTATCGTACAACACCATTACCTGGTCGAAAGCTCTTTTTAAGTTTATTGCACCAAATATGCGATCTTCATCAAATTTTAGACCATTCTGATCATTAAGGTGAACACTCCATAACTTATTGTGAGCAATTGCATATCCCATTTCCATTGCAGGGTCAAGACCAGCAAGAATGGCATGTGCACTCTCTATGAGCACACCACACCTATCAGGTGAGATAGTCTTATAGGTCAGTGCCAGAAAATGACCTGTTGTTGGGAAATATGACTGATCCATAGGCTCGTTAGGTTTCATTTCACCAAGAATCTTTATTTCCTTATCATACTCAAGCATAATATTAAGTGCCTCAATAAATCTCTCTGTTGAAGCTACATGATCTTTCGACTCATTAACATATACTCCTTCCCTGGCAGGCCACAAAACTATTTTCTTCGTACCTAAAACATTCGCTATATCAATCGTTTTCTTGGAACGTTCGATAGCGTACGTTCTTATCTTTGGATCATTTGCAGTATAACCGCCATCTATTGTATTGGGATGTTCCCACAGCCTTGGGGCAACAAACTCTGCTTCAAGACCCTCACCATCAAGCATCTTCCTCATCTCTTTTGCTTCATTTATTAATTTATCATGTGGTACATCGACACTTTCAACGGCATCATCATCATGAAATTGAACACCATCGAAGCCAAGCTTCTTATACATTTTAAGTTTTTCTGCAATAGTCAAAGTTTTCCGTACCGGAGGCCCAAAAACGTCTGCACCTTCGTGAATATTCCATGGACCAAAAGAAAATCTAAATACAGCTTCTTTCTTCATATATTTCCTCCTAAATTATTTATTTTACAATCCACCTATAGCCCTACTCAAAAACCCGTTTAAGTGCAAAAAATGCTGCACCAATTGCCTCTTGATTGGGGCTATAATCACTAAAAAGAAGTTCAAAACCTCTTAACATTTCAGGAAGTACACGTTGCTGTATTACATGATTAGCAGGTTCTTTAAAAAACTTTACAAAACGCGCACCATATCCACTAACAATTATCTTTTGAGGATCAAACAACTTAATAAGAATTGCACATGTATCTCCAAGAAATTCTCCTATCTCCCTAAGAGTTGTAAGAGTCATATGATCATTATTCTCTGCAGCAGTTAAAATATGATCCAGGGTAAGTGCCTGTACATTTTTATAGGTGTATTTTTGAAGATAAGAGACTACACCTTCATGAAGTCGTTCCCGAAAAACATGTAAAATCCCAGGTTCAGAAACCACAGTTTCTAAACAGCCAATGCTTCCACAACTACACCGATACTTATTATTTATATGCTGTATATGTCCTATTTCTCCACCTAAACCATGAAAGCCATTAAACACCTTCCCCCCTATCACTACCCCTGCACCCAATCCTATTCCAACATATAAGAGAATAAAGTTCGATATATCTATGCCCTTACCTACATACATCTCTCTATAAGTGATGGAACGTGAAATATCATCTACGAAAACAGGTAAATTAAATCTCTCGGTAAATATATCTTTTACTGGTACATTTGAAATACCTGATAGCTGCAAACCACGTAACCATATTCCATTTCTCACGTTTACCATGCCAGGAAGAGCAAATCCTATTGCAAGCGGTGGTTTTTTCCCAAGCTGGTTGGTAATTAAAGCATTTAACTTTTCTGTAATATTTTCTAAGATGGCATCTATTTGCATATCAGGATGATGAGGTATATCAAGCTTAAATTCTTTTTCGTGGATAAGCTCCTTTGCACTATTTACAACAACAATTCTAAATGCTTCAGGTGCGATAGAAACTCCAATTGAATAACCATAATCAGGATTTAGTGAATAAATAAATGAAGGTCTGCCACTCTTACTGGTAGTTTTTCCTTTCTTAATAATAATCTTTCTACCTTCCAAGTCATTGATGATTGAAGAAACCTTTAACAGACTCAAGTTAACATTTCTTGCAACTGATGCACGTGTTGGTATTTTTTGAACAAAAATAGAATGTATAACTTTTCGCTCATCTTTACCTATACGCTTCATATTTACACACTACATCACTTTATACCTATTAATCAAGTAAATTATCAAAAATAAGTTGAATTATTTTTATAATAAACAAAAATTATATTTAAATAAGCTGAAATAAGCCATATATAAATAATATTAATCTTTATTTATATAAATCTTCTTGACAAAACACCAGCTTTGTCTTAATATGAACCAACTACTGAAAATATTAAGGAGAAATAATGACATATTCCAAAGAAGATTTAGCAATAAATGGGGGTCCTAAAGCCAAAACAACTTCTAACATCCCGATGTATCCTGGGGGTCTTGAAATTGGTGAAGAAGAAAAGAAAGAGGTATTAGAAGTACTGGAGAGCAAATACCTTTTTAGATATTACGGGCCCACAGAAATCCCATCCAAGGTTAGAAAGTTAGAAGAAGAGTATGCTGATTACCTTTCCGTAAAACACTCGTTGGCAGTAAATTCATGTACTTCAGCCCTTATAACTGGACTTATAGCTGTTGGCATTGAACCAGGTGACGAGGTTATTGTACCAGCTTATACTTTTTTTGCCTCCGTTGCTGCAATAGTTGCCGCTAAAGCTATACCAATTGTGGCAGAAGTTGATAAATCTCTCACAATAGATCCTGTAGATATAGAAAATAAGATAACAGAAAGAACAAAAGCTATTTTGCCGGTTCATATGCGCGGTATGCCAGCCAAAATGGATAAAATAATCGAAATTGCAAAGAAACATAATTTAAAAGTTATCGAGGATGTTGCCCAGTCTAACGGAGGAAGCTTTAAGGGGAAAAAACTTGGTACCTTTGGTGACATTGGTGCCTTTTCGCTTCAGTACCATAAAATAATAACTTCAGGTGAAGGTGGTATATTGGCCACCAATAATGATCTGTATTATACTCGAGCTCAGGCATATCATGACGTTGCAGCTTGTTGGCGTAAATATAGGTTTGCTCCCCCTGAATTTCCTGGTGAAATATTTTTTGGGGTGAATTTTCGCATGAGCGAATTAACAGGGGCTGTAGCTCTCGCCCAATTCCATAAGCTGGATTCAATAATAGATCGAATGCGTAATAACAAAGCTAGAATTAAGAATACCATAAAGGATATAAAAGGTATAGAATTCAGAGAAGTTAACGATGAAGAAGGCGATACAGCTGTATCACTTATCTTCTATTTACCCGATGCAGAAATAGTAGAGGGCTTCGTTAATGCACTCATAGCAGAGGGAATAGATGCTGCAGGAATATATAACAAGGGAATACCTGACTGGCATGTATATCACCACTGGGTAATACTTCATGATAAAATGATGCCCACAAAAAAGGGTTGCCCCTTTAATTGTCCTTTAACTGAACCTGCACCTGAATATGACCCCAATGCATGTCCAAAAACAAAGGACTATCTCGGCCGTTCAGTTCACATTGATATTCCCCCTCAACTTACAGATGAAGATTGTGATCAGATAGCGGAAGGAATTAGAAAAGTGGCATCAGTGCTTTTATGAAACCTATAATTAAATGGAGATTAATATGGCAAATATTGGTGTTTGCATAGAAACTTTTTTTGGTAATTTAGATTATGAGGATAGAATAAAAAAGATTCATGAACTTGGATTTAAGAATTATGAGTTCTGGTTCACTGACAAACGATATGACGGATCAAGTTTAACCGATGAAATTAAAGATTTAAATCATATTGCAGAAATTAATAATTCTTATGGAATGACATGTACCGATTTTGTATTTAACCATCCGGATGGAGGCGTTATTGCAAGTCTAATAGATAAAAATGATCAAAACCTTCTTCTTGAAAACATTGAAAAACCAATTGAAATGGCAAAACAAATAAAATGTAAAAAGCTGATTACAACATCAGGAAACAAAATTCCAGGCATATCAGAAAAAGAGGCTATGTCAAATATGATAGAAAATTTAAAAAAGCTTGCTCCTATTTGTGAAAAATCCGGTATTACACTTCTTCTTGAACTTTTTAATACAAAGGTTGATCACCCTGATTATTTTTTAGATGATCCTCAAATGTGCTTTGAGATAATTAAGGCTGTCGATTCACCAAATGTTAAAATGCTCTTTGATATTTATCACGTTCAGATAATGACAGGTAACGTCACAGAACTAATATGTAAAAATATTCAGTACATTGGGCACTTTCATATTGCGGGTGTTCCCGGCAGACACGAACCTGATGATTGTGAATTAAATTATTTATATATAGTTAGGGAAATTAACAAACTTCCATACAATGGTAACATAGGACTTGAGTACTGGCCTTCAATTGATTCTTCGGAATCCCTGAAAAGGATTAAAAATTATTTTGGAGAATTGATATGATTATACTTGCCTTTGGTTGCCACCCTGATGATGTAGAGTATATGGCTGCAGGTACACTTGCACTACTCGCAGAAAAGGGTCATGAGATTCATATAGCAACAATGGCCGGTGGAGAGGTAGGTTCTCCTACTCTGAAGGCTCAAGAAATAAGAGAAAAGCGTTTACAGGAAGCAGCAAACTCAGCCAAAATAATAAATGCAAAATTCCATTTTGCAGGTGGTTATGATTTACAAATCGAATATAACAGGGAATACAGACAGAAATCAGTAAAAATTATACGCGAAGTATATCCAGATATCGTTTTAACTGCTCCACCCAGCGATTATCTTGTTGATCATGAAATTACGTCGTTACTGGTACGTAATGCAGCATATATAGCACCTGTTCCTCTATTTGACTGTGGAGAGCCAACAAACCCTATAGAAAAAATACCATACTTATACTATTGGGCACCTGTTGGCTTAAGAGACATTTTTGGTAGAAAACCTTATTTTCACTTTGGTGTTGATATCTCAGATGTTATAGAAATTAAAGAAAGAATGTTGCTCTGCCATAAAACTCAGGATGAATGGATTCAATATTTAAATAATATTAGCATAGCTGACGACATGAAAGAGCAGAGTAAAAAGATGGGAACACTTATAAATCACAATTATGGTGAGTGTTTTACCCAACATTTAGGAATGGGTCATCCCCAGGATAATATCTTAAAAAAATTACTTGGATCGCTTGTAGTAGAGTTATAATAATTACCCTTTTAACCCTGTCATGGTAATTCCCTGTACAAAGTACTTTGATAAAAACATATAAAGTACAAGCATCGGAATACAGGCAATCACACTAACAGCAAGTTGTTCCGGGTAAGGTGTATTATAGCCGCCCTTAAACAGTGCTATACCCTGTGGTAGCGTTCTCATTTCCGGCGTTGATATAACTATCAATGGCCATAAAAGAAGGTTCCACACCCATTGTGCATGAAAAATAACAAGCGCAAGAAGGGCTGTTTTTGCTATTGGAAGGCTTATCTTAGAAAATATTAAATACTCATTTGCACCGTCTATTCGGGCAGATTCTATTACATCATCAGGAACTGAATAAAAAAACTGCCTCATCATAAAAACACCAAAAGCTGTAAGGCTTTCAGGAATTATTAAACCAGCATAACTATTCTGCATTCCCATTTTTCTTACTAGAATAAAAAGAGGGACAGCAATTACACCAAATGAAATCATTATTGTGGATAAGATTATCGTGAACAGTAAATTATTTCCCCAAAATTTATACTTGGCAAAGCCATAACCTGATGTGGCTGAAAAGAAAAGGGTAAGTATCACAGCAAAAACTGTTACAATGAAACTATTAAAAATATACCTTACGAAATCGAAATCAGGAAACTTGAAAAAAACGTTGTAGTAACTTTTCCAGTTCCATACAGGTGGAAAAAACCTAATAGGTAAAGCTAACACATCTTTATTAAGTTTTAATGAAGAAAGAACCATCCATAAAAACGGAAATATGAAAATAGCGCTAATTATAATTACAATTAAATAGAGCACTGACTTTTTAACTTTCAACTTGGTATTCACTCTAACCATATTTTATCCATACTCCTTAACTTGTCGAAGATTTAAATATTCTAAGTTGGATAACTGCAAATACGAGCAGAGTAAAAAAGAACAAAACAGATATTGTAGAAGCATAACCATACTTATTAAACTCAAAGGCCTGTTTAAAAATTAAAAGCGAAAGAATTTCAGTAGAACGGCTAGGTCCGCCTTTTGTTATAACATATTGAATTTGGAATTGACCAAAGGTAAATATCATGCATGAAATAAAAGCCAGAGATATGGTATTTTTCAAGGAAGGAATGGTGATATAAAATAATTGTCCCCAAAATCCTGCTCCATCTATTCTTGCAGCTTCATAAAAATTTTGAGGAATATCCAATAATCCTGCAATATAAATCACCATATAATAACCAGTAGATTTCCAAACATAGACAATAATCATGGCATAAGGAGCTGCATGCGTATCCGTTAACCAGCGTACAGTTACACCAAATAATCTTCTTATAATAATTGTAATAAGACCTGTAGTTTGATACATATACTCCCAAACCACACCGACGGCAACCATGGATAATACTACAGGCAAAAATATAAATGACTGCCAGACATTTTTAAATCTGATCAGTGAACTTGAAAACATTATAGCAAAAAGAAAAGACAGCAGATTAATCGTAAGTACACTTAGTAATGTGAAGTGAACCGTTCTCCAGTATGAATTTGCTACTCTCTCATCTCTAAACATTTTTATGTAATTTTTTAGACCAACAAATATCTTTGGACCAAGCAAATTCCATTCAAAAAAAGATAATTTCATTGCGCTAATGATCGGATAAATCAGGAAAATAGAGAAAAAAATCAATGTTGGTAAAATAAATATATATCCATGTCTCTGAATTCTAGTAACAGAATAACTTGCTTTTCTCACCTTCAATCTTCCTATAATAAAACATCCCCGGTTTCAAACACCGGGGATATCATCAAATTACACGACTATTTGTATATGTCTCGAATTGCACCCTGAAGCCTTGAAACAGCGTCATTCACACTTTTCCCTTCATATATAACACTAGAAATTGCTGCCCAAACTGCATCCGTCACTAAGTTTCCTTTTGTTGATGAAAGCCAAACGGATGTCCTCTCCAATTCACCCTTAAATACCTCATTGTAATATGGTACTGCCTTCTTCATTATATCTGCATCTAAACCCGGTGATCCATCGGAAAGTTTCACACGTGGCTGGTTGTAACCATATTTAGCAAACTCATTTGGCTGACTTGCCATGGTATCCAACCATTCCCATGTCAATTCAGGATTTTTTGCAAGTCGCGATACATAGAGACAATATCCATAACCTACACCACCCAAATCTTTCCCCTCAGGAAATCTAGGATAGGCAAAAGGTTCTACATCTTTTCTCGGTACCGAATAGGTATCAAGCACACCCCAATACCATGTTCCTCCGGTTAGGAACATTGCAGTTTTACCATTTCCAAAACCTTCACGATCGTTGTCAAAAAGACCCGGATCCCAGATTTTGTCTTTTACTACAAAATTTGTATAAGTTGCCAACCCCTTTGCAAGTAAATCCGGCTTATCCATACTTGCCACTATACCATCTTCAGTTCCCCAATCAAGGCCTAACTGCTCCATCATAGCTGTTAAAACTAAGAAATTAAAGATTCCTTCTTTTGAATTACAGGCAAAACCATTACGTACAACCACACCACCGTCTTTTTTTACTAGCTTTTTGCCTACATTTACAAAATCACCCCAGGTTTTTGGTTTATCAGTAGCAGGATTTAGACCAGCCTCTTTCATATAGGCAATATTAATCCATCCAACATAGTTCGATAATTCAAAAGGAATACCATAATACTTACCTTTCCAGTAACCACCACTTGTCTTGATTGCTCCCGGAGTCCACATCTTTACAACTTCATCAACCGTCTTTTTCCCAAATGCCTTTGGCATTATCGGTATCATCTGTCCTTCCATTAAGAATTCTGCTGATTCACCATTATTCAGGGCAAATGAATCAATTTCACCATTGGCGGCCAATGCTGTCCGGATTTTTGCAGCACGATCGGCATCCGGTAGTAACAGAAGTTTTACTTCTACATTAGGATGTTTTTTCTCGAATATTTCAACAGCCTTCAGGTTGATTTTATCATAGGTGGTCTCTGTCCAATGATAGTGAACTATACGAACCTTCTTCGCTTTTTCCTGTTGACCACCTGCCCAAATTACTGAAGCAAAACAGAGAAGCATAACCAATAGAACAAGTATTTTTTTCATAAAATACCTCCTTAAAAAATTATATTCTGAAGCCCAATGTGAGCTAACAGCCTAATTGTTATAACCCCTTATTTTTCAGAGCATCCTTCGTTACCCTTATGTACATATCTACCGTATCTTCAAATATTTCTCTCCCCTTTTCTGCAGTGGCCTCCCGTGGATCAGTTTTTACAATCTTCCCCGGACTTGGTTTACCACTAAATCCTCCACCATCAACTATGGAGAAATCCTTGTAGTGTATTGGAACATTTTTATCGGGAAGTTCACCTATATCCACGATATCACTGCGGTTATACGCTTTTTCCTGAAAATACATCATTAATGATGTCTCAAAAATATCTGCGTGACCGGCAAGATTTCTTTCGGATATATCCAGAACAAAAGCCAGTCTGCTAACTACAAGAGTATCCGTTGTATTGGAATACCACTTCGATAATCTTTCTAAAGTTTCAACCTGATTCCATGCACCATGCCCGTTAACTATTATTATTACCTTGTAGCCCTCAGAAATCAGCATCTCTATCGTACTTGCCACAATTAGGCCAAAGACACGTTCCGAGTAATAGTGGCTATGCCATGTGGCAGAAGGAAAATCCATCCCAACCACCCAGTCATCTTTTTTGAAACCAAGACTCTCCAGCATCCAGTCAGGTCGTTCCCGCTCTGTTCCATAAAATATTGTAGGATGAACAATTCCCTTACCAATTCTCCTACAAGCCTCTAATGCACATTGAGTAGCGTTAATGGGATCCATACCTACAGGTAAATGAGGCCCATGATACTCAAGGGGTGCAACTGGCACAAACACAAGTGGACAAATATCTTTTTCTTTATTGATCTGTGAGGGCCTGAGCAACTCGAACCTTACTTCTCTATCTCTACTTTTCATCCTAATCACCCACTTTAATCCACTTCTTCGTCTTATAACTTTTAAGTATTGCATCCAGTATTTTCATTTCCTCGTACCCGGTTAAGAATGTTGGTCTTTGAATCTCTGGTTCATTTCCTTCAACTGCACTGTAATAATCCCTGAATAAGTTAAGGACAGCATCACGATAACCGAGAGGATGTCCTGCAGGCAATGTTGCATACTTTGCAGTTAAGGAATTCTGAATAGTTGGATTTTCATAAAGAATTTCATTAGGTTTCTCACGATAACCGATCCAGAGTTTATTTGATTCCCTATGGTTCCAAGCATATGAACATTTACTGCCATACACCTGTATCTCAGTATCCGATTTTCTTCCTGAACAGACCTGGCTTGTGGTAAATGAACCGGGAGCCCCGTTATTAAGATGAAAAAGCACAGCGGCATACTCTTCTAATTCCACTTTAACATCCTCTGCCTCCACTTTATCCACCTTTTCGAATGCCAAAACCTGCCTTTTTGGCCTTTTCCTTACAGGTATTATTGTTGCCAGATCACCAAATACCTCTTTTACCCTAAGACCTGTTATAAACTGTAGTAAGTCAAACCAGTGACTACCCAAATCTGCAGTTATATTGGATTCACCACTTTCAGATCGAAGCAATCGCCAAGTCCAGTCAGTTTCCAATGATAACCAGTCTTGAAAATAGGTTCCCGTCACCATCCGAATGGAACCAGCATCACCATTTTTAACTCGTATTGCCATCTCCTGTACAAGAGGATAATAGCGATAGCAGAAATCAATACCTGTTACTGCACCTTTCCTTTCTGCTATATCAACAAGTTCCTCAGCTTCCTTAAGGGTCATTGCCAACGGCTTTTCTGAAAGAACATGCTTACCCTCATTTAGAGCTTCTTTTGTTATGCCAAAATGATATTTATTAGGCGTACAATTATGAATTACATCAATCTCAGGATCCTTAATTACCTCCCTGTAATCGGTTCCGTAATTCTCGACATTGTAATTTGATGCTGCCTTTTCTGCTAACTTACCATTGGCGTCGACAACTGTCTTAACTTTGATTCCACCTATCCTGGATAGAGCATCAAGATGAATAGGCCCTATGTACCCGGCACCAATTATTCCTACCTTCAACATAGATCATCCCCCAACCTGACTTAATGCTTTTTTAAACTCTTCAACCTTCCGGTCAACTTCTTCATCCGTTGAATTAATATTAATACCAAAGGCAGAACCAAGACCTGCATCTACAACTCCAACAGAGATATTTATTGCCCTATTCAGCAGATCATCAGTCTTAGGAAGCATTCCTTTTTCATACTTAGTACTACCTTTATAATATGGATTGGTAAGAGGATTCAGTTTTGGATTAATAACTTTCATACCCATTAGCTGCTCCATATTATTATAGACATGCCATCCGGAATGAGAGACTGTTGTTGTATTGAGTATCTTCGCTACTCTATCTGCTATCTTCTTATCTGGCAGGAAAACTGTTAAAAGTGTAGCACACTCACCCGATTTATCATTAATCTTACGGAAAGTAATACCTTTGATATCCTTAATCTGTTCTTTAAACTTGTCTTTCAAATAGTGGAGACGTTGTATTAGTTTATCTAACTTTCTAAACTGCGCAATAAGAACAGCGGCGGTCAATTCATTCATGCGGTAGTTCTGACCAATAATCGATCGTTTACCAATTTCCACACCCATTCTAAGCGGAAAATGGCCCTGGTCATGATAGGCAAAGGCCCTTTCATATAGAGTTTTATCATTTGTTACAACCATACCGCCGTCACCGGCATTTATTGTTTTAAAAAAGTTAAAAGAATAAGTTCCAATATTACCAATACTACCGAGACGTTTTCCCTTATAAGAACCTCCGAATGCCTGTGCTGAATCTTCAATTAAAAGAAGGTTATGCTTTTTTGCTATTTCAGATAATCTATCCAGATTACAGGGATTACCGAGCATGTGAACAGCCATTATAGCCTTCGTATGAGGAGTTATTTTCCTTTCAACATCATCAGGGTCCAGCGTAAGACTATCATCCACTTCTGCCAAAACAGGAACAGCACCACAAATAACAACAGATGTGATAGAGGCAATGAATGTATAACCAGGAACGATAACCTCGTCTCCTGGACCAATACCTAAAGCCGATAATGCAGTTATTAAAGCTGAGGTTCCTGAAGTTACGGCAAGTGTATAATTTATTTTAAAACTCTTTGCTACTTCTTCCTCTAATGTTTTTACTTTATGTTTGAAAGCAGGGTCTTCTTCTTTCCCATACCGAAAGAGATATTTGGAGTTTATAAGATCCAAAACTTCCTGTGCTTCTTCCTCGCCTATCCAATAATATCCTGGTCCAGGCATTTTAATCTCCTTAATTTAAATTAATTTTATTTTAACTAATATTAGATAATTGTCAAGGAGATTATTATATATTTTTATTTAATTCTTGATAATAAGCATTTATATTATTCATTTATATTTATTTTGCATCTTATAATCACATTTTATTTAATTAATTGAATCTTATTTATTATTTTTATAATTAATCTCTATGTTACAATAATAAGTTTTCTATAAGAAGTTTTAATATTTTTTATACTATTCAATTTTTAATTAGGTTAATTTTTATTATTTACATAAATTTATTATATATCTAAACAAGAATATGATTTGTTAATTCATAAAAAATAGTATCAATTATTACATGCCTAAAAATATTACGTGCCTAAAAAGTTTTCATCTGTTTGAATTGAGGGATAGTAGTGTTAAAAGCAAGAGTAAAAAAAACGAGCAGAATGTCTCGTCAACTTTTCTTTTCTCGACTTTCCCTTATCAAAGTTACCAATTCTTCTGTTGATATGCCCAAATCGACACTTTCTACATCCAATGGAGACTTGCGTTGATTCAAAGGCTTTATCAAAAATACACGACCATCCTTACGTTTAATCAATACCTCTCCTTCAGTACTTGCCTGATCAAGCACCTTTGCCAATTTTTGCCTGGCCTCTGAGTACGTATAGATATTTCCCATTTAGTTCACCTCTATCGTTTTTAATTCCAATATTTTTGCAGCATCTGATAATTTCTTATCAAGAGTAAGTAACGGAGCATGATATTTTTGTGTGCATCTTAATAGATAGGCATCATAGCAATATATATTAAGCTTTTCAGCCAATTCCAATGATTCTTCCAATTCTACTCTTACAAATCTAATGGGTATTTTATTGAATATTGCTAGCGCTCTTTTTACTTTCTCCAAACTAGTTCTACCTTTCTTAAACATAGCCGAAAATGCGTTTCCTATTTCCCAAAAAACAGAATCTGGTGATAGAAGATCTGCATTTTCTGTAAGTGTTATAATTCTCTTTCTCTCCGGTTCATTAGCAATAACAGCTATAATAATTGAGGTATCGACTACTATTTTCATTCTACAGTCCAATAAAATCTATTGTTCAATTGTACAATTAATTTACTTTAAAGACAATTACATTTCAAGACATTTTATTATAAGAAAGTCCTGAAAATTCTATTCCTTTACAGAGCCGGACAAAAGGCCCTTAATAAAGTATTTTCCCAGAAAGATATAGATAATAAGAACCGGAACGGCAGCCATTAAGGCACCCGCCATCGGAATGTTCCAGCTTACCGCCTGCCCACCGGCAAGCTGAGCCAAACCAACGGTTATAGGATTTGCGCTTTTCCGTGTAAGTGTAATTCCCCAGAGAAACTCGTTCCATATCTGCGTAAACTGCCATATACCAACTACGACAAATCCAGGAATGGAAAGGGGCAGTATTAACCTGAAGTAAAGCCCGAAATACCCCGCACCATCCAACCTTCCCGACTCCATAATGGAATTCGAAATCTGATCGTAGAAGTTGCGGAATATAAGGGTAACAATCGGTATGCCGTATATTACATGGGCAAGGATCAGACCTGTAAGAGAACCGTACAGGCCTATGTTTTTTAACAGCTGGAAGAGGGGGATCAAGATTATCTGATAGGGAATAAACATTCCGAATAACAGCAGGGTAAATATTATTTCACTTCCCTTGAATTTGTTCTTGGAAAAGACATATCCATTCATGGAACCTACAAAGGCCGAAATTATCGTGGCGCTGAAGGCCAGAATAATACTGTTGAAAACATCGGTCTTTAACAAGGTAAATGCCTGTTTGAACCCGTCGAAGTTAATCCTTTTGGGGGGAGCCCAGGATGTAAGGAGATTTATCTCTGAGGGATCCTTAAGGGAAGTTACTATGGCCATGTAAACAGGAACCAGGTAGATCAGGGCAAGGAGTGTGAGAAAAAGATAAAACAATTTCCTGCTTATGTTAAAATTTATATTAGAGCCTGCTTTCTTAAAGCCCGTTTTATTAAAACCCGTTTTCTTAAAACCTGTTTTTTTCATTTACCCTGTCTCTCTCTATGGGAGTGAACCATATATGGAATAATAAAAAGTGCTGCAATTATAAAAAGAATAACAGCCATGGCAGCCCCCAATGCAAACTGATTTGCCCTGAATGTCGTAAGGTACATATTTATGGAAGGATGACCCGTATTGATATTATCAGCGCCCGCCATAGCATAAATAAGGTCGAACATTTTCAATGAAATATGCGACAGTATGATAACGGCACTCAAGGTAATTGGCTTAATATTCGGTATTGCAATTTTCAAGTAGTACTGAAATTCTGTAGCCCCATCGATTTTCGAAGCCTCTCGCATAGATACGGGAAGCCCTCGCAAACCTGCCAGGTAAAGAGCCATCGTATATCCGGAATATTGCCATACAGCTGCGATAATGATTCCTACTGTTGCAAGCTTGAAACCGTGTGGCTCTTTATACGGAAGGATTGGCGGGAGAATATTCTTGAAAACAAAGATATAGAGAAGTGATAACAGGGAAAGTATAGAGTAGATTATTATTCTATTTATGTTTTTCTTTAATATATTTCTTATTACCAGGTATATCATTATCAAGGCAAAGGGAACCAAAAGAATCGTAATGATATTCTGCCAGTTAAAGATTAATACAGCCTGTCTGCTGCTTATCCATAAAAAATTACTTTTAGGCAGACCGAATATTTCCGGTATAAGGTTTACACCTCCGCTTGGGGCCAACATCCACCGCCATATGGTACCTGTAACTATAAAAGAAAGTGACATGGGGTAGAGAAAGACGGTCCTAAAAAAACCTTCGTATTTCACCGAACGGTCTAAAAGTACTGCTAAAAAGAATCCTAATAACAAGGTACCTGCCAATAAAAAGATGGAGTAAAAGACCATATTAACAAGGTCCTGCCTGAATCTACTATGAATAAAACCGGTGAATAGATTCTTGTAATTGGCAAGACCAATAAAGTGTTTAACAGGATGCAGGGCAAGGCCTGCCTTTGCCCCCCAGTCTGTCAAAGAAGTGTATATGGTATTCCCGATAAAACCATATACGAAAATCCCGATTAGGATGACAGAGGGAATAACGATCAAAATAGATTTAATTGTATCCCTTCTGTGAATCCTGGAAATTGTCGTAGCCATTAATCCTCTCTCTTTTATTAAAGAACTATACGGGCTTCAATTAATTGAAGCCCGTATAGATTAATTCATATTGGTTTATTTTCCAATACCGTTCTGGATTGCGATTGCCTGACACGCATTGGCAGCCTGCTGCGGATCTCTGTTGTTCAAGAACATCTCTATGACTGATGAAAAATCATTCATAAATCCTTCGTTTGCAACAACGCCATGCGTAAGACTGCCAACGATTCTATTGTTTGCCCAGTCTTTTGCTGCCGACTGCGAATAGACGTTGTATAGGGATAGATCCGAATCCGTCCGGGCAGAAATGGAACCTTTAAGCGGGTTGAATGCATCCTGTCCTTCTTTTGATCCGCAAACCTTTAGCCAGGCTACGGTTGCATCCGGGTTCTTCGCCCCTACGGGAAGTCCAAAGCTGTCTGCCAGGAAGATAAAGTTTCCCTTTGTGCCGGGAGAAGGAGCCCATCCGTAGTCTTTCTTTGGAGTAAGCTTCAAAGTAGTGGACATGTATCCGGATGCCCAGTCTCCCATAATGTTGAAAGCGGCTTTTCCCTTAACAACCATGTCGGTGGCCTGCTGCCATGACAATGAAGCTGCATCCTTGTTGGTGTATTTAAGAATCTTATCCATTGTCTGCCATACCTTTACGACTTTCGGGTCTGTCCAAGACAGGCTGCCATTCCAGAGTCCCTCATAATCATCGGGTCCTAGAACACCCAGTGCCACGCTTTCCCACAGGTGTTTCACAGTCCATGCCTGAGCAAGTGCAAGAGGTGTCACTCCCTGTGCCTGTATTTTATCTGCTATGCTAAAGAACTCATCCCATGTCTGAGGTACCGAAACACCCCATTTCTTAAGGTTATCCGGTATGTACCACATTACATTGGACCTGTGAACATTTACAGGTACAGACCAGATGCCGTCTTTGGTACCTATCAGATTCAGAAGGTCCTTTGGGAATACCTTCATCCAGCCCTGCTGTTTGAAAAGAGGTGTCAAGTCGACCATTCTGTTTGCAATGACCCAGGTACCTATCAATTCCTGGCCCGCATGGACCTGAAAGGAATCCGGGGGTGACCCGCCGAGCATTCTTGTTTTCAGTACTGCCTTTGCATTAACCCCTGCACCACCGGTCACAGTTGCATTGATAACTTCAACTTCCGGATAGCGTTTTTCAAAGACCTTGATAAGTGCCTGTAAAGCCGGCCCTTCATCACCAGCCCACCATGAGAAAATTTCCAGCTTGCCCTTTGGCGTGTTGTTGTTTAGCACCACTTGCTGCACATTGGCCTTTGTCGTTTCCGCCTTGGTGGCAGCTTTTTGTTCCTGGGTCCCCGCTGCAAATGCAAGGGCACCTGCAAAAACAAAAACGAAGCCTACGGCAAGTAACAGGATTTTGTTGAAACTTTTCATATGTCCTCCTTAGATTAGGATTAATTTGACTTGGATAAGAAACCATGGCAACCCTTCGGGAAGATACCTTAAAAAGAAACCTTTTACCCGAAAAGTAAACCTAATTCCTTATCCTGTAAGGAATTATAGGACATATAACATTTTTTGTCAAATATTTTTATTATTTTTTCTGAAATTTGTGGGGGTTTCTCCGGTGATCCTTTTAAAGGCCACGCAGAACTGGTCGTAATTCCTAAAACCGCAAAGTTTTGCAACTTCCGCTATTTTTCTTGTCTCTGTCATGAGAAGCTGTTTTGCCTTTTCAATTCTGAAACGCTGGATATAATCGTAACAGGTACTGCCCGTCTCTCGTTTAAACAGACGATTCAAATAGACTCTGTGGATCCCAAGCCTATCAGCAATGCTTTCTACGGATAAATCATTTTGATATTCGCCACGCACGATACTTAGTATTTCACGAACAATCACATTATCTGATATCTTTTCCTCTGCCTCCCTGGCAAGTTCAAAAGCCTCTTTAAACTTTTTCCGGAACCATTCGTGCATTTCCCGAATTGTTTCAAGTTTTCTCAATTCCTGTAAATCGAGTTTATCTCCCGTAAAATTCTCAAATTCATTTATCCTTTTCTTATTTATAAAATTCAGAAGAATAGAAATCAGATTGGAATTAACATATTCTATATAGTTATATTGAATCATACCGGCCATATCTCTCTCGTAGAGCTGCCTTAAATGATAAAAAAAGGTATCCTCGTCGTCCTGAATAATGGCATCCCTTAGGGTTGAGATCTTCTTCTCCAGGATAACGGGATCGAGAAAAATAAGATTTTCAATACTCTCCGGAAGAATTACCTTTCCACGTCCCAGGAACACCCTGTATTTTATGAGGTTTTGAACATTGGAATATTCATCGTCTATCTTATCCATGCTTATAAAAAGCTTTCCCAGAGAAATGGTTAAAGAGGTCTGATGTTTCTGTTTTACCTGTTGAATGATATTTGATGCCGTTTCCAAAACTAACGGAGAATTCCCTTCACCTTTCTCCAAAAAAAGCAGAACGGTGTAATTCCCCTGGCCCATATAGGAAAGGAGACTTACAAAATTCAGTTTCAGTTCATCAACGATGCTCTCTGAAATCTCTTTTATATTTGAAGTTCCTCTTGAAGTTCCTTCGTTGAATCTATCAATATGGATATAGAGCAGCCTGTACTCATCAAAGGAACTGTACCTCTCTATTAAATCATCGAGAATACTGTCATCGTGCTCCTCCAACAGCTCAAAGAGCTCAGAATTAATTTCGACAGACAGATTCCGGCTTTGCTTTTTTTCTCGTACGGGGACTCCTGCAGGACCATCATCTATTTTCACCCGGTTTGCGTTTAAAAGTGCCGAGTAGAGAGTCTTTTCCTCGAGGAAGTCTTTTATAAGATAATCCTCGACACCCAACTGAATTGCCCTTTTTGCATATGCAAAACTTTCATAACAGCTTAGAATTATCACTTTCGTTGAATTGTCTTTCTTTCTTACCTCTGCCAGGAAATCCAGGCCATTCATTACGGGCATCTCGATGTCTGTTATTATAATATCAGGCCTGGTCTCTTTGTATTTAGTTAGTGCTTCCCTTCCATTCGATGCGGTTCCGCAGATACGGAAATTACTTTTATGCCATACCTTCATGTTTGTGATTCTTTCTATTGCAGCTTTTTCATCTTCAACAATAAGAACATTAATCATGGTCTTTCTTTCCCGAATGGAAACGTGGAATGGCAAACTTAACCGTTGTCCCGGAATTTTTCACACTCTCCACTGTTAAGCCATACTTTTCACCAAAGAGTATTTTCAGCCTTTCATCCACGTTCTCCAGCCCTATCCTGTTGAATTTTCTATTAGAGCTCTTTATGGTCTTTGCATCCATTCCGACTCCATTATCCGTTACCTTTATAACTATAAGGTTATCCTCTCCTGTTATTACTATTTTGATGTTTCC
>Ga0256830_1000253_pt1 | contig 46823 bp, 31 predicted proteins | sample 128326metaG_FD_190537 | JGI IMG/M metagenome (GOLD analysis project Ga0256830, IMG submission 190537) | Hydrothermal vent microbial communities from Lau Basin, Pacific Ocean - 128-326 | ecosystem: Environmental > Aquatic > Marine > Hydrothermal vents | place: Pacific Ocean: Lau Basin | collected...
TTGCACGACAGAACAAAACTGGTTAACGCCATTCATAAATTAGTATCAAACCTGTAGAAATACAAAAACGAAAAAAAAAGCAACTACATGCCTTCCGGCTTTCGGAAATCCAATATTTCCTGCGTATTATAAGCACGTCGGCAATCATCAACTGATTTTTTTACAATCGCATTTTTCAACGCACTATCAGCAGTAAGCCACTCTTCACGCAACGCATCACTGATGCCATTATCCTTGATGGCCTCGGATAATAATGAACGCCGTAAAGCAAATAGTTCTTCCGAAATGTTCATGTGCTGATGCGCCATTTTCGGCGTCTTGCCACCGTACGCCTTGGGGCCACCAATCAACTGGGCCATAAAATCTGTTTGTTGATCTTCAAGCACAGTTTGCGGCTTATCGGTGAAATACAGTTTCAACCAAGGATGCGCATACGCCTTGTCGTAAAAGTCCTTATGAACTTTTTGCAAGACTTCCTTTCCGCCCAAACGCGCATACAACGACTTACTGATACTGGACATTTTGACTCCCTTGAATATGGGACGGTATCGTTGCTTGATACTTTCCGCACTGTTTCATTGACACTAACGCTATCGTCTACGGTTAAAGGGGCTTTAAGCATTGGTGGCATGCGCAAACGAACCACACTGAAAACTGTGACCAATATCCGGTTATTTGGGTATAGGCATTACATCATGATTTCGCCAGCATTTTGCAGCGTAACATAAAGTGCAATGCCAACGGGTATTAACATCGTCACTAACAAGGCCATGGTATTTTTGAAAATGCATTCATCATCTTCAAACGGATAAAAGGCAATAAGCGGCACAATGGCGATCAAGGGCAAGACAATCCAGGGTGCTTTAGCATAAACAACAGCAGCAGGCAAAACCAGCGCGCCGATAAACCCGCTGCTCAACGTTACTGTAAAACCGGCTTCATTTTCCTTAGCGAACAACAACTGCACCAGCAAATAAGCGGCGGCGGCTGCCCCCAACGCCAATCCCATTTGCCCGAGCAATGCCGACGCGCCAATCAAGGCAGTTAAACCGGCCCCGAAGCCAACAACAGTGGATGCTGCACCGGCTGCTAATGCAGTTGTTTCACTGAGTCGGTAAAACACACCCACCATCCAGGCAGCGTAAATACAATACCCGGCAACAGGTAGCATCATCTCCACCGGGTTACGTGACAAAACTGGCCATACCACCCACAACAACGCCAGCCCCCCCAGTAGAAAAGACAAATTCATCCCGGCTTTGGCATAAATCCCGTTACCCTGCCTCACAATAAAAGCCATTAACAAACCAAGCACAGATGAAACCAAAATCAGCCAGGTGATTTTTCGTGTTGATGTTAACGGCTCAAAGGCAAAGCCGGTACTTAACATCACAGAAACCGCAAAACCGGCCACGATTGCCAGCCCGGAAAACGTACTCAAGCGATTAAAAACACCCGCAATTACAAACGCAACTAAAAAAGGCGCAACACCACTTTGCACTGCGGGATGATCGAGCAGAGTTATATCCATAAACACAGTCCTACATTACATGTTATTCAAGGTGACAATAACAATCAGGCCCAATGGCGACGCGGACTTGTAATCCAAAGACAAGTAGTATATTATCATTTGCTAATATAGATTAGTGACCGTTGGGGTAGTTAGATTGATGCTGTATCCAACTATATATGAGTGTTTAGATAGATTCCAGTTGTAATATGAACTATATTTCAATCACTTATTGGTGTAATTCCTGCTTAAATTCACCATATACCGCGGTTTTTCCGGAACTAAAATCGAGCCAGAGACAACACAGATATGAAACAAAGCCTAAAACGCACAACCTTTTTCAGTTTGGCCCTCGCTGGTGCCATGCAGTTTTCACTCGCCCATGCATCAGCACAGGGCTTGCTGGATATATACAATAAAGCAGTGGAAAAAGACCCGGTTTTGGCCGGTGCAAAATACGCCGCCAATGCCGGCAAGGAAAAAACCCGGCAAGGCCTGTCATTACTGCTGCCACGAATGAGCGTGTCGGCCAATGCCAGTTACGACTATTCGCGAAACCAATATGGCCAAAACGTATTTAACCTGTCTGACACGGAAACCCTCTCGGATAGTCGTAACTACGGATTTGAAATAGCCCAACCACTTTTTCGGGCCGCAGACATTAAAGCCTATTCACAAAGTAAAATCGTTGCCTTGCAAACCGAAATTCAGCTTAAACTGGCTGAACAGGAACTGATCCTACGCGTCGCGCAGGCCTATTTTGATGTGCTCTCGGCCAACGAAAACCTGCAAGTCAACAAGGCACAAGCAAAGGCATTCAAAGAAAGTCTCGAACGGGCAAAACTTACCTTTAAAGTGGGCACATCAACAAAAACCGATAAACTGGAAGCCCAGGCAAGGTATGATCTTGCCAGAGCCAATGTGATATCCGCAGAAAACCAGCTTGCCATTGCCCGCCAATCATTGGCCAGTATTATTGGCGAGGCGCCAGACACTTTAAAAAAACTCAAAAACAACGCCGAACTCCGCAAGCTCAAGGCCGATAATATTCAATACTGGGTAGATACGGCGATCGCGCGGAATTTGCAACTGGGCCTGGCCAATACCGGCTATAAAATTTCGCAAATTGAAGTCACTAAGCTCAAAAGTGACCGCCTGCCTACTCTTGACCTTATTGCCAACGCAAACAAGGCAAATCGCTACAACAGCTTTCTTGATAAAAATATCGATGCAACCAACGCCTCCATCAATTTGCAAATAAGCATGCCAATTTACACCGGCGGCCTGGTATCATCGCGTATCCGGGAAGCGGAAAACCTCAAGTTTCAACAACAACAAAATAAAATTAATGTGCAACGTCAGGTAATATTGCAAACACAACAAGCTTATTTGAATTCCTACAACGGCTTACAACAGGTCAACGCCTTGCAGCAAGCGTTAACATCAAGCAATAGCGCACTTGAAGCCACCCGCAAAGGACTGGATGTTGGGGTAAGAACCAACCTCGACCTGCTTGACTCTCAGCAACAATATTTTTCCACCGAACGTGACTTCAGGATTGCAAAATACAACTACCTGCTAAGCCTGCTTAATCTTAAGGCATCTGCCGGTATTCTGGATAAAGCAGATATTGAAAGCCTGGACACCATCCTCGACTAAGCCCTTATAAACTGGCGATCGAAGCCCCAGCTCCGATCGCTTTTCCCATCCCGCTGTCAGACAGGTAAATAAGCGGGCTTAGCCAAATGACCGATTACATTTTGCACTTCGCGAATAGTCCAATGATATCTGTCAATAACAACTTAATCTTGCCTCACGTTCACCTGCGAACTTTTCAACAACCTGCTAAAGCTCAACTGACTCAGTACCGATAACATGCTATACAGGCCATTTCAATAACGACTTTATACAGGTTTTCATCATGACAAATTCAAACGCCACTCAAATGGCATCACTGGACATTCCACTGCAACGGGATATTTTCTTGCGTTCACTGATCAGTGAACTGGCCGGCACCCTGCAAAACGTGGTAGGACAAGAAGAAGCCGAAGGGTTTATCAGTATTGTTGGGCAAAATATCGGCGAATGGATAAACACCACCTACAAACAAAAACTTGACCAGAAAAAACTCTCTCGAGCACAGGTATCTGACATACTGATCGATTTGAAAGCCCGGATTAACGGCAAGTTCACGCGAGAAAACAGCGATAACGATAAAATGGTGTTTACCAATAGTCAATGCCCGTTTGAAGATAAAGTCCTGAACCGACCCTGCATGTGCATGATGACATCCAATGTATTTGGTTCCATTTCCGCAGACAATCTCGGTTACGCAAAAGTGGAATTACAAAAAACCATCGCCAATGGGGACAATGAATGCAAGATAATTGTTTATACTGCCAAAACAGCCGAATCCCAATCATCCGATGGTCGCGAGTACTTTGGTCTGGATGACTAATAATGCCATTGGTCAGCTTTAAGGCGCTCGCAAAAGCATTTTCAACCCCTTTATGCCTGATTGACATTAATGCCAATATTCTGGAGATGAATAAGCCGGCACGTCGTTACCTGCCTGACCTTCCTGCCAATCACAGCCACGCCAATCTCCTTGACATTCTCGCAATCAACAAAGACGCGCTTGAAACTCTCATTACAAGAGCGAGAAAAACCCAGGACCCTGTAAAACATATTCTCGACGTGGGCATAAAAGACCGCCGAACCCGATGCCACTGCAAACTGACGTTTCTACGCGTTGACAGTGACATAAAGCAATTGCTCTTTTCATGGAAACCCATGGAACGTTCCACCTCGGCTTTCGCCGTGCTGAATAAAGATAGTGAAAAATTACGTCTCAAATACCACGAGGTAATGGATCAGCGAAACAATCTTGAAATGCACATAAAAAACCGCACCAAAGCACTTGAAGCTGCAAATCGGGAATTAAACCAAACCCAGAACGAACTGCGCCTGCACCGTGACAACCTGCAAAACCTTGTCAAAAAAAGAACCGAAGAATTAATGGTCGCAACAACAATGGCCATCAATGAAAAAGAAAAAGCCCAACGCGCAAATCAGGCAAAGTCCGAATTTATTGCCAACATGTCACACGAATTACGTACCCCAATGCACGCTATTTTGAGTTTTTCTGACCTGGGAATAAAACGCATAGAAAAAATAAGCCACGAAAAAGCAAAAGATTACTTTTCAACGATCAAGGCAAGCGGCACTCGGCTTTTACAACTCATTGACGATTTACTGGATGTATCAAAACTGGAGGCCGGGCAGATAAAAATGAGTGTGAAAGACTACGACATCATGCTGATCTTAAACCAATGCCACACCGAGCTTGAAAGGCTCATACAGGACAAGCAAATTCACCTTAGTATCGACAAAACCACTGCGTCAACAAAAGCGGAAATCGACCCGGAGAAAATACATCAAGTATTTATCAACCTGTTGTCAAACGCCATAAAATTCACACCACAGGGAAAAAAAGTGACAATCTGCGTCTCCGCCCATCAACTTAACAACAAAGATAATCAGAAAATCAACGGCCTGAAAATTTGCATCAAAGATCAGGGAGTGGGAATACCCGAGGCCGAACTGGATAGCATTTTTGATAAATTTATTCAGTCCAGTAAAACCAAGACAGGCGCCGGTGGTACAGGTTTAGGCCTAAGCATTACCAAAAACCTAATAAAAGTCCATCACGGCAAGGTCTGGGCAGAAAATAACGACGATGGCCCGGGCACTACATTTACCGTCATAATTCCCAGAAAACAGCAGAACAACACAACCTTGTGGACAAATGACGACAACCTTCCGGCTTAATTCACTCGCCAACAATCTAACCACCCTGAGCGCAGAAAATTGGCACTGAGGTGTTAAATCATGTTACAGTTTTTTGGTTCACTGTAAATACCGCCACCTCGCAACCAGCACTAAAGCTGATTTACATTTAACCAACAAGCAGAAAAAGCATTAGATGAAGCATAATCAGCAATGGAAACTCAGCCCCGATCTTATCCACGTCAATCACGCCGCCGTAGGCCCGTGGCCACAGCGAACCAAACAAGCCATTGAGGCATTTGCTGAAGACAACGCAACATTCGGTTCGTTACATTATTCGCAATGGATCAAAACCGAAGCTGAACTCAAAAAACAACTCACGACCTTGATTAATGCCAAAAGCAGCGACGAAATATCTCTGCTAAAAAACACCTCCGAAGCATTATCAGTAATCGCTTACGGCATTGACTGGCAAGCAGGAGACAATATCGTCATCAGTGACCAGGAGTTTCCTTCAAACTGTATTGTCTGGGAATCACTCAAACCCAAAGGAGTTCAAGTCAAACTCGTATCACTTGATGGTGATTGCCCTGAAAACAACCTAATTGCCGCATGCGATGAAAACACCCGCTTGCTTTCCATCAGTTCTGTGCAATACGCCAGTGGCTTGAAAATGGATTTGAAACCACTGGGCGAACATTGCCGTCAAAACCACATTTTGTTTTGTGTCGATGCCATCCAAAGTATCGGTGCCCATGCCGTTGATGTTGCTGACTGCAAGGTAGATTTTATGGTCGCAGATGGCCACAAATGGATGTTGGGCCCCGAAGGCATCGCCCTGTTTTATTGCCGTAAAGGCATCAGAAACACAGTGAAGCTGAATCAGTTTGGTTGGCACATGGTCGAGGACTTTCTCAACTTCGACAACAAAAACTGGCAAATAGCAAACAATGGCAGACGGTTTGAATGCGGCAGCCCCAATATGCTCGGCATCCACGGTTTACATGCCAGCTTGTCACTCATTCTTGAAATAGGCATAGACAATATCAGCCGGATGATCGATGAAAAAATCGATTTGCTCATTAATGACCTTAAAGACCTGCCGCAAATCAACATACTCTCCCCGCTTGCTGCAAAACGCAGAAGTGGTATTTTTACGTTTTCATCCACTTTATCCAGTACTGACAAACTGTTTGATTATCTGTCAGCAAACAAGGTGTTTTGCGCAATGCGAGGCGGCGGTGTGCGCCTTTCGCCTCATTATTATACGCCTGATGAGCAAATTAAAAGCATCATCAGCTACATAAGTAAATTCCGATAAACCAGGGTAGCACTGAATATTTCCCAGCTGAAGTGAAAGCAAGGTTAAGTAGGTAATAAATGCGCATTTTGAGCCTGCAATTAACACCGCTATCGCTCGCTAGGAAATTATTCAGAGCCGCCCGAGTTAGTCATAACGCCCAAATAAAAATTGTTCCGGCATAAAAAGTGATACTATTTATTTACGCATAATCATTATTTATATTCTGCTTGCCAAAGTAAGCGTTTAATTGTCAAAATAAAAATGCAGTACCAATAGCTGAAATTCCGTTTCACTAACCTGTTAGTTTTCGCTTTAAAAAGGATTATTAATGCGCAAACATCGCACGACTGTTTACAGATTAGCCTTGACACCGCCGGTGCTTGAGCTGACTAAGCACAGCTCACGTTCAATACGCCTCACATCCTGTGCCAATGCAGGATCAAACCCAAATGTTTTAACAGGAAGGTAATATGATTACCCTAATACTTTTTATTATTCTATTCGGTGTATTAGCTTATACCCGTATCTCGGCCGTTGTTTGGTCTGCTGTCATGGGCAGCTATTTACTCGTTATGAGCTTTGTCACCAGCGGCGTTTTTATGCTTGCCATACTGTGGGGTATTTACGGCATCATTGCCACACTTTCACTTGTTCCTCCGTTACGCAAGTTGGTGCTTTCCAGACCCATCTTAAGGGCCTTTAAAAAAATACTACCGGCCATGTCGCGCACGGAAAAAGAAGCACTGGATGCGGGCACCGTCTGGTTTGATGGCGACTTGTTCAGCGGCAATCCTGACTGGCATAAATTACTCAAACACAACACCGCGCAACTATCCGCAGAAGAGCAGGCTTTTCTCGATGGCCCTGTCAATGAATTTTGCGAGATGATTGATGACTGGCAAATTTCACAACTGGACAACGATTTGCCACCGGAGGCTTGGCAATTTATCAAGGACAGTGGCATGTTCGGCATGATTATCCCCAAAAAATACGGTGGGCTTGAATTTTCAGCAATGGCACATTCCGCCGTAGTGATGAAAATTTCCACCCGCAGTAGCGCCGCAGCAGTATCTGTTATGGTGCCAAACTCACTGGGACCGGCTGAACTGATACTGCGTTATGGTACCAAAACACAAAAAGATTATTATCTGCCAAGACTGGCAACAGGCGAAGAAATCCCCTGCTTTGCCTTAACAGGCCCCGAGGCCGGCAGCGATGCCAGCTCAATTCCGGATTTTGGTATTGTCTGCAAACAAGATTTTGAAGACAAAAAAGACGTACTTGGCATCCGCGTTACCTGGAACAAACGTTACATCACCCTTGGTCCTGTTGCCACCGTACTTGGTCTCGCTTTTCAATTGCGCGACCCTGATGGCCTGCTCGATCCCCAATATGAAACCGGTATTACCTGCGCACTGATTCCAACCAATCATCCCGGTGTTGTAATTGGCCGCCGCCATCATCCCGGTATTGGTTTTCAAAACGGGCCAAACAGTGGCAAGGATGTATTTATTCCCATGGACTGGGTCATTGGTGGCTTACCGTATGTCGGTCAGGGCTGGCGGATGTTAATGGCCTGTTTGGCTGCGGGTCGCTCAATTTCGCTGCCTGCCTTAAGTGTCGGTGGCGTAAAATTTACCAGTCGCTCCATTGGCGCTTACGCGCGTATTCGCAAACAATTCAAATTACCCATTGGCTACTTTGAAGGTGTAGAAGAACCCTTGGCAAGGACTGTCGGCCACGCTTATATGATGGACGCCGCTCGTACTCTCACCGCCAGCGCACTAGACCACGGTGAAAGCCCTTCGGTTTTATCCGCCGTACTCAAATATTCATTAACCGAACGCATGCGTATTTCAGTTAATGATGCCATGGATGTGCAAGGGGGGGCTGGCATTTGTCTCGGCCCTCACAATATTCTGGGCAAACTGTATCAGGCCATTCCAATCAGTATTACCGTTGAAGGTGCCAATATACTGACTCGCACCTTAATCGTATTTGGTCAAGGTGCAATTCGCTGTCACCCTTATGTATTCAAAGAGATGCAAGCCGCTGCGGAACAAAATCCCAAAAAGGCGTTGGCCGATTTTGACGCGGCCTTTGCCGGTCATTTGTGGTTTTCTACCAGCAACTTTTTTCGCGCTTTTTATATGGGACTTACCAATGCGGCTTTTGTTGACGTACCGGATAATATCAACTTGCAACGCTATTATCAGCAGGTAACGCGTTTCAGCAGTGTCTTCGCCTTGCTAACCGACATATCCATGTTAATTTACGGGGGTGCACTAAAGCGCAAGGAAAAACTTTCAGGCCGATTTGCAGATATTCTCAGCAGCATGTACTTGGTGTCAGCCTCACTCAAACACTTCAATACGCAGGGCTGTCCTGAAGACGACTTACCAATATTGCAATGGGTCTGCGATGATAATCTGTATCGTATTCAGCAAAATATTTTGGGTATTTTGCACAATATGCCTAACGCCATTATTGGCAAAGGACTGGCGTTTATCATTTTCCCATTGGGCAAACGTTTAAAGCCACCTTCAGACTCATTAGGCCACAGGCTTGCGCAAATACTCATGTCACCTTCTGAGACCCGCGACAGACTTACTGACGGAGTTTTTCTACCCAAGTCGATGGACCAACAAGTGGCACGGCTGGAAAAGGCGTTTCACATGGCCGAGGAAGCAGACAAAATAGAAAAACGCTTGAATGCACTAAAACGCAATGGCGATCTGGATGGCGATAGTATTGATACCTTGCTCACGCAGGCAGACAAAGCCTCGCTGATTACCGATCAGGAAGCCAAACTGTTTGCCGAATTTTTAACGTTACGGAAAGAAATTATTTCAGTCGACGATTTTGACAAAGATCAATTCCGCCTGAAATCGCAAAGCTAATGGCAAACTTTAATTTTTCTGAATAAACAATTTAGCACTCACGTTACTGCGACCTTTTTATAACGAGAAACGCTTAAAGTAAGACAAACGAGGAAATTATGGCAACCAGTCCACGAAAAAAAGCCCAACCTAAGTCGTTTTCAAAACCGGTGTACATTGTTGATGGCAGTCGCACCCCCTTTTTAAAAGCACGAGGTAAAACAGGTCCTTTTGCTGCGGCAGATCTGGCACTGCAAACTGGTCGTTCTTTAATGCAACGCCAGAGTTTTGATGTGAATGCATTTGATGAAGTCATTATGGGCTGCGTTATGCCCAGCGCCGATGAAGCCAACATCGCGCGCATTCTCGCTCTTCGCCTGGGATGTAACGAGCGCATTCCCGCATGGACTGTGCAACGAAACTGCGCATCGGGCATGCAGGCGCTGGACAGCGCAGCAACCAATATCGCATCCGGTCGTTCAAACCTGATTTTAGCCGGTGGTGTTGAGGCCATGAGTCGCGCGCCGGTTTTGCTAAATAATACGATGGTAGACTGGCTTGCTGATTTTTCTCGGGCCAAATCAATTCTGCAAAAACTCAAAGCCTTGGGAAAATTGCGGGGCAAGCACCTTAAACCCGTCATCGGCCTGATTCGAGGCTTAACCGACCCCGTTATCGGCCTCAACATGGGGCAAACGGCTGAAGTACTCGCCTATAAATTTAATATTTCACGTGAAGCGATGGACAGCTATTCCGTAGAAAGCCATCGCCGCCTTGCCAACGCACAAGACAACGGCTACTTGAACGAAATCGAAACCATTTACGATAATTTCGGTAAATTTTATTCCAGTGACGACGGCTTAAGACGGGATTCTGACATGGCGGGACTGGCAAAACTCAAACCTTATTTCGACCGAAAATTTGGCAAAGTCACCGCCGCAAACGCAGCGCAAATTACCGATGGTGCAGCACTGTTGATTCTTGCCAGTGAAAAAGCCGTAAAAGAACACAAACTCAATGTCATCGGTAAAATAACTGACAGCCAATGGGCCGGAGTTGACCCATCTCAAATGGGGTTAGGCCCTGCACATGCAATGGCGCCTATTTTAAAGCGCCACAAACTGTCTATCGACGATGTAGATTATTGGGAAATAAATGAAGCCTTCGCCACACAGGTACTGGCCTGTGTTGAAGCCTGGAAAAGTGATGACTACTGCAAGGAAAACCTGGGACTAAAAAAAGCCCTGGGTGAAATCCCGCTGGATCGGCTCAACGTCGATGGTGGCGGCATCAGTATCGGTCATCCGGTAGGTGCCAGTGGCGCGAGAATTGTTTTGCATTTGCTAAACGTGTTAAAACGCAACAATGCAAAACGCGGCATCGCTAGCTTGTGCATTGGTGGCGGCCAGGGTGGCGCAATGTTAATTGAAACGGTAACGGAGTAATAATCATGGCTGACAATAATTATCAACACTGGAAGCCAGTCACGGATTCCGAAGGTATTTTGTGGCTTCATCTCGACCAAAAAGACGCCAGCACCAATGTGCTTTGCGTTTCAGTACTTGAAGAACTGGAGAATATTCTTGCAGATATTGAAGCATCTCACCTACCGTCTGGCGTGGTATTTATTTCGGATAAAAAATCCGGCTTTATTGCCGGTGCTGATATCAAGGAATTTACTCAAATTGACAGCGTTGACCAGGCCGTCAAACACGTGCAACGCGGACAGAAAATCATGGACACAATCGCTGGCTTAAAATGCCCCACGGTTGCACTCATTCACGGCTATTGCATGGGCGGCGGATTTGAACTGGCACTGGCCTGCGATTATCGCATCGTCGATGACGGCCCCAAAACAAAGCTCAGCTTGCCCGAAGTGCAATTAGGTATTCATCCGGGGTTTGGTGGCACAGTGAGATTACCCCGCTTAATTGGCGCCCCTGCTGCCATGGATATTATGCTAACCGGCAAACCGATCAATGCCAGAAAAGCCAAAAAACTGGGCATGATCGATCACGCAGTGCCCACACGCCAGTTATTGCCTGCAACTAAAAAAACCATCATGGATCATCCCGCATTACATAAACCCACACGCATGCAGACATTAAGCAATCACATGCTGGTACGTCCGTTGTTGAAGAAAATGATCATCAAAAACGTGGCCAAAAAAGCCCGTAAAGAACATTACCCTGCCCCATACGCCATTATTGATTTATGGGCAAAATACTTTGATGACCCGAAAAAAATGCTGGAGGAAGAAGCCAAGTCCGAAGCAAATCTGGTGATCGGCGCTACATCAAAAAATTTAGTCCGTGTTTTCTTTTTGCGGGAGTCGCTTAAAGCATTAGGTAAAGTCGCAAAAACAACCACCGAATTTAAACATGTGCATGTTATTGGTGCCGGTGTTATGGGTGGTGACATTGCCGCCTGGTGTGCATTACGCGGTTTATCCGTTACCCTGCAGGACCGCCACGAAGAAACCATTGCAAAAGCCATTAAACGTGCACATAAACTTTTTTGCCGTAAATTACGAGGCGATCGACTCGGCATCATCGACGCAATGGATCGTTTAATGCCCGACATGAAAGGCCTTGGTATTCCCAAAGCCGATATTGTCATTGAAGCCATTATCGAAAACATTGAAGCTAAACAGGGTTTATACAAACAACTCGAACCGCAAATGAAAAAGGATGCACTGCTAACAACAAATACTTCCAGCATACCACTTGAAATACTCAGTACAGTGCTTGAAAACCCGGCACGTTTAGTCGGCCTGCATTTTTTCAACCCGGTCGCACAAATGCCCCTAATTGAAATTGTAACCGCCGATAACACCAGCAAAACCGCCGCGAGCAACACTGCGGCATTCGCCACAAGAATAGACAGACTGCCCTTGCCCGTAAAAAGTGGCCCTGGCTTTTTAGTCAACCGCATTCTCATGCCATACATGCTTGAAGCGGTTCGTATTCACGAAGAGGGTGTGCCTGCCAACATCATCGACCAGGTTGCCCTGGAATTCGGTATGCCCATGGGACCACTGACATTGGCAGATACCGTTGGACTGGATATCTGCTTTTCCGTTGCTACTATTTTATCCAAAGAACTGGATGTAGCAGTACCGGAAAGCCTGAAAAATATGGTAGAAAGTGGAAAACTGGGTAAAAAATCCGGCGCCGGTTTTTATGACTACAAAGCAGGTAAAAAAGTCAAAACCAAAAAAGAAGAGAGCAATGTTGACAGGCAAGCCTTACAGGAACGCATGATTGGCCGCATGGTTAACGAATCTGTCGCCTGCCTGCGCGAATCTGTGGTTGCGAATAAAGATCAATTGGATGCCGGCGTGATTTTCGGCACCGGCTTTGCGCCTTTCAGGGGCGGCCCACTGAACTACGCTGAAGCTGAAGGATTCAATACTTATGAAAGCAAACTGGCTGAACTGGAAAAGCGCCATGGTAGCAGCTTTAAACCGGATGCAGGCTGGGGAACGTTTACCGAAACCGAGCAGCATTAACAAAAAGCCGGTGACTTGCACCATTCATATTATCAGCCCATTCCAGAAAAGTTGCGACTAAAACGGTTTTTATCGCAGCTTTTCTGGCAAATTACCCCTTTTAACAAACGAATTTCAAGCTTGCCAGCGCCCTGCCGATACATTGTTAGTGGCTGAAAATGAAATAAACCAGCCACGCGCTTTCAGCACAATCTGCTGTTTTTGTTAACTAAATTATACGGATATTCAATGTCTCGAAAAATTCACCTGCTCATTCTCGAAGATTATGAAGACGATTGCCTTCTATTGCTTCGCGAGTTACATCGTGGTGGATTTGAAACTGAATATTTGCGTATCGAAACCCAAGCCGCAATGCAATCTGCCCTCGACTCGCAAGAATGGGACATTATCCTCTCGGATTATTCCATGCCCGGCTTCAACGCACCTGCTGCATTAAACGTGCTTAAAAACGCCAATAAAGACATACCATTCATTGTGGTTTCTGGCAATGTGGGGGAAGATATTGCAGTTGAACTTATGCGCCATGGCGCCGCAGATTATATCAACAAAGATAATCTGTCACGTTTATGCCCGGCAATTCAGCGCGAACTCAATGAATCTATACTACGAAAACAACGCATCCAGTCCGAAGCTATTACCAACCGGCTATGGGATATTTTTAACAATTCACTCAATGAAATATATGTGTTTGATGCCGAAACCTGCCAATTTATCGCGGTTAACGAAGCAGCCATTAACAACCTGGGATATTCCCAACAAGAGATGGAAGATAAACACCCGTGGGACATCAACCCGGAACTCACGCGGGAAGAATTGAAGAATATTGTCGATCCCATCAAAAGTGGTGAACTGCCTTTTTTGTATTTTGAAACCACACATCTGCGAAAAAATGGCACAACCTATCCGGTTGAAATACGGCTGCAATTGTCAACTGAAGAAAAACCCATATTTTATGCCATCGTTCTTGATATCAGCGAACGAAAAAAATCCACGGAAAAAATTGAAAGCCTGGCGCGTTTTCCGGAAGAAAACCCACAACCGATCATACGTGTTGATTTTTCTCACAACATCATCTACACCAACCCGGCAAGCAAAGCGCTGGTAAGAATCTGGAGTGAAACATACCAACACAAAATACCCGATAGCTGGCTATCGGCTGTTGACGATTGCATCAATTCTAACAGCTATCAATATTTTGAAGATAAAGCCGGCCAACGCATATTCAACTGGCTATTGTTTCCGTCAAGGAAAAGGCGTTACATTAGCTGTTATGGACGCGATGTAACAGAACAAAAAGCCAATGAAAACGTACTTAAGCAAGCGTATCAGGTCTTCGAAAATATTACCGAAGGCATCATGATCTGCAATCAATGTGATATTATTACTGCAATAAACCCTGCATTTACCAATATCACGGGTTATAGCGGTCTTGATATTATCGGAAAAAATGCAGCCATATTAAATACCGAGCAAAATGAAGATCGATTTTTTCCTAAGGCAAAATCCATTGTTACCTTAAAAGGAAAGTGGCAGGGAGAGCACCTGCTTAAAAAAAGTAACGGTAAAAATACACCTGTATCCCTGTCAATTTCAACAATAAAAAACCAGGGAAACATTCATTCTTTTATTTATGTTTTTTCCGATATCACCGAGCGCAAACGAACACTGGAACACATACATAATTTATCCTATTTTGATCCTTTAACCAGTTTACCCAACCGTCTGCATGTCCACGAAAAACTTTTTGATCTCGTCGAAGAGGCACGTTTGTACGAGCAAACCATATCCATTATTTATCTGGACATCAACCGTTTTAAAACCATTAACGAAAGCCTGGGACATCAGGTTGCTGACAAGGCATTGGCGCTGGTTGCGCATCGACTCTCAACAGTGATTCCTGAGAATGCATTCCTGGCCCGAATGGGTGCTGATGAGTTTGTCATTATCGTCCATAACCTACAGGTAGAATCAGAAGAAAGTGACATCATTAAAGCGTTAACGTCTGCTTTTAAAGCTTCATTCGAATTGCAAGGTCAGGAAACGTATTTAACAGCCACAATCGGGGTTTCACACTATCCGGAAAATGGTTCAACAGAAAACGAACTGATTGAGTATGCCGAACTGGCTGTTGCTCATGCCAAGCGCCAGGAAAAGTATATTGAAATATACTCAAGCGAGTTACACACTAGAGATAAAGAACACATTAAGCTCGAAACGAACCTGAGAAAAGCACTGGACCGAAACGAATACTCTCTGCACTACCAACCTAAAGTCGACCTAAAAACCAAAAAAATTGTGGGCGTCGAAGCCCTGATACGCTGGTATCGACCTGATAGCGGAGCCGTACTGCCCGGAAATTTTATCCCACTACTGGAAGAAACCGGACTCATTATCCCCGTTGGCGACTGGGTAATAGAAGAAGCCTGTAGACAGCTTAAAATATGGGAGAAAGAAGGTATTACTGATATTAATATCGCTGTTAACTTATCGGGAAAACAGTTCAATCAAAACAATCTCGCCAGCAAAATACTCCAGGTTATAAAAAATGCCGATGTCAAGCCAAACATGATTGAACTGGAAGTTACTGAGAGTACAATTATGCAACGTTACGACGATGTTATTTCCACTTTAAAAGAGCTGCATGAACAAAACTTTTCTATTTCAATTGATGATTTTGGGACAGGTTACTCCTCCCTTGCATACCTGAAACATTTCCCTATCGACATATTAAAAATTGACCGCTCATTTGTTAATGAAATTCCAAAAGACAAGGATGATACCGCTATTGTCAATACAATAATTTCAATGGGCCACAATCTGAACCTAAAAGTAATTGCAGAAGGCGTGGAAACAATCGAGCAAATGGATACACTCTCCAAAATGGGGTGCGAACTAGCACAAGGATTCTACTTTAGTAAACCCTTACCAGCAAACGAAGTGCTTGATTTACTCAAGAGCAAAAATATATAATTTTTTTCCGTCAATTTTCTTGCCTATTTTTGCCAAACGTTTCAAACTACTGACAATGCCAACAGATAAAAATACCCATAGCCTGAAAATACGCGCACTCATTGTATGTGCGATTCTTGCTTTAGGCAGCCCACTCAGCCATGCCATTGATACAAGCTTCATCACACCCACGTACGTACGCGCGATTAGCAATTCCAGCGAACAACACAATGATGTGAATCCCAGCTGGTCATCAAATGGAGAATACATCAGTTTTGAACGCTATGACCTCAATTCCCATAAAATTATACTCGCTGACAAAACCGGAAAACAAATTCAAACCATTTTTGCCAATACAAAGAAAGAATCTGAGTTGGATGGTCTTTTTTCTTCAGACAAAGCCAACACATCATATAACACAGGCATCAGCTGGTCCCCTGAAAGCAAGCGATTTGTTTTTGTCAGCAGTGGCAAGAAAAACAATTTTGACTTGTTTATCAGCAAAATGGGCGAGAGCAAAACCCAACGCCTGACCTTCCATAAGCTAAAGGACAATCAAGCAAAGTGGTCGCCCAGCAATGACGATATTGTGTTTATTTCTGCGCGAAATGGACATGCCAGTGTTTATCTTGTCAACGCAACATCCGGTAAAATCAGACAACTGCTGGACAAAAAGTTTAACGCCCTTCATCCAGTGTGGTCACCTGATGGCAAGCATATCGCATTAATGATAAAAACAAATGATGAATACCAGATATTTGTAATTAAAGACGTGAACAATGCGGAATCATCACTGATGCAAATCAGCAAGATCTCAGATCACAATATAAGACCCAGCTGGTCGCCTGATGGCAAGCGCATTGCCTATTTTAGCTTCAATGACAACAACTGGAACATCAATGTCAGCAACATTGCCATAGGACAAAACAAGTCAAATGAAAAAACCATTGCCTTCGATGTTATCCCAAACTCAAGCGAGGGCCCAGCATGGCTGCCCAATAGTGCCAATATCGCCTATATAAAAAATACCACTCACACCTACAACCCAATATACATTGTCAATATCGCATCGCAGAAAAACAGTCTTTTCTTGACTAACACCACCATGAATTTCGACCTGTCATGCTCCCCTGAGGGCATACTTGCATTTCAGACACAAAACAGGCAATGGACACGAATATACATTGCAGGTATTCCCGGCTTCAATGCTAAAAAAACAAGGTAAAGAGATGAAAAAAATTCGTCTAATATTAACCCTGTTTCTGGCTGCTTTTAGCTACAGTGCAGCGGCCGAAAATAAGCACATTGACACGGCAATGCAACTATACAAAGCAATGCAAACCAATAATGCGGCAACTTATGCCATTAAACATGTCGATAATATTCAATCACTCTCCAGTTTGGATAAACTGAAATTTGCCCTCATTCTCAATAACAATTTAGCTATTTACAAAGACATTTATATCAAATCACTTGAAACACAACAGATATTTCTTAAGTCTGTGTCAACCGAAACCGGCCCGAACAAAAGCAATATTGCCGCACTTTTTCTCGCTGAAGTTTATCTCTTAAAACAAAACCCCATCGCAGCACGAAAACAACTTTCCGAATTTGAAAAAAACCAGACCGCGGACAAAACCCTCACAGCCATCGCTGGCATATACCTCGCCTGGGCAGAAAAACTGGAAAAAAACGAGCAGGCTTTTACGCAAATAATTACATCCCTTGATACCGATCCCCCGTTAATCAGCATGGCATTAGATTTCATAAATATTATGACAACAGCAACATCAAGCCTCAATCCGAATATAATAAGAGCCGCCGAAAAACAGTATATTGGTACAGATAATCCCTACGCCATTCGCTTTGCCAACTACGCCATTCGTATTTACAGCCATCAAGGTAAATTAAGTGACGCCAGACGCATTCTTCTGAGTCTGAAACAAAATGCGCCCTCTTTCATTGAAGAAATCACCCAATTCAAGCACATTTATTTTTATGAACCCAGCCTGATAGATTCCGTGTCATTTTACTATTATCAGTCATCCCAATCGTTACTCACTTCATTGAAAAAAGACAAGAAATATCACGATGTGGCAATATACTATTTATCTGACCTTGACCTTATTATTGCAAATAAAAGCTCTGCAAAACAATTTGACAATGCCATGCTAAATTCAAAGAGACTCCCTAAAGCACTTGCTTCACTGCGAGAAATACGACAAAACGGCCATGGATACCTACTCGGAAAAACCTCGCGCGCGCACCAAGTCTGGGAAAAAGCCGTAAACAACGAAAAAAACAACCCGGCAATCAGTGCAGAGGCGATTTTAATGTGCCTTTATCTTAAAGCTAACTGTCCCAATATCGTTCACAAGGCCAGGTTAAAAGCAGAAAACGGCCGTAGCAAACGCTTTGAAAAACTCAACACCAATGTCGGCCGTTATTTTTTACTCAAACGAGAAAATAATAAAGCTGTTCGTCTGCTGGAAAATGCCCTTGACAGAAGTAATGCAGATGGCCTACTAATGAATGACCCCATCTTACTGCTGAATCTGGCTGAAATTTATCGACGCGAAAAACGCTTCTCGGAAAGCTTGCAAATTTACTTTTCCCTCGGTAAAAACTTTCCCATATTGAGACAAGTTCAAGATGCTGTTCAGGGTGAATACTTATTGAAACAACGCAGCAGTGGAAGCAATAGTATATATTAGAGGATCATATGAAACGCATCAGTTTAACAGCCGTTATGTTTTTGTCACTGTGGTCAGTGATGACTGTGTCTGCCACAACTAATACAAACACCTTAATCTACGGTGAGACAAAACGTCCAGATACACTTGACCCGTACACAAGTAACGAACCTTCCTCTTTGCGCCTCAGTCAATTAATGTTTAACGGGCTAGTTGCAATTAACGAAAGGCAGGAAATTGAACCAGATCTGGCCTCGTCATGGACTGTCAGCAAAAACCAAAAAATCTTTACCTTTCAGCTACGAAAAAACGTGACATGGCATCCATATAAAAACCGCCGCGAAGCTTTTAGCGCAAAAGATGTGATTTATACCGTTAAGCTGTTACAACACCCCAAAACCGTATCTGCGAGAAAAGATCAATTCGCCAATATTTTCAAAGTAGAACAAATTGACGATTATCAAGTGAGATTTACTCTCAAAAATCCGGCGATAAACCCGATTGCCATTTTCAACTTCAAAGTACTACCTTATCATGTCTTGAAAAACCGGCCTTATTTAAACAAGAAAAATCAGTTTGCTAATCATCCTATTGGTACGGGGCCGTATATATTCAAGCGCAGCAACACAAATCGCCAGATTACCCTGATAGCAAACGACACATATTACAAAGGCAAACCCCATATAGCAAAAATAATATTAAAACCATTTAGTGACAATAATATCATGAATCAGGCGCTATCCTTTAACAACCTCGACATGATTGTGAGTGTCAGCCCGCGTCATCTATCAGAATTGCAAGCTGATGCCCGCTTTACTCTCAAAGCTTATAATACCTTGTCTTATTCATTTTTTGCCTATAACCAAAATAACGTAAATCTACGTAAAAAAGCTGTACGCAAGGCAATTTCTCACGCAATTAACCGCGAAGAAATGTTAAAAGCCTTTTTTAACAATCAGGGCACCATTATTTCCGGGCCTTTTGCTCCCGGTAGCTGGGCATATAATCTCGATGTGCTCCCTGATAATTACGATCCTCAAAAGTCAATCGCATTACTTAAATCGCTTGGTTACAAAAAAACAACTAATGGCTTTATCGATTCCACAGGTAAACTGTTAGCATTTCGGCTTCGGGTTCCCATCGAAAAAAATAACGAAGCCGCAAAGCGCGTCATACTTGCCTATAAAAACTTTCTGAAAGACATTGGTATCAGGGTCAATATCGACTTTATGGAAAGAGAAAAGTGGAAACGTGCCATTTTCAAAGATCACATATTCGATATCACCTATGCACAATGGTCATTTGATGATTCCTCGGACATATCCACCCTTTTCCATTCTCAATACAATATGGCATGGGGAAATAATTTTATCAGTTACAGTAATCCCCAAGTTGACAGGCTAATAAAACAAAGTTTATCAAGCACCGATCATCAGGAAAAACGCACTATTAATCACAGACTACATAAAATTATTGCAGACGAGGTGCCTTATACATTTTTATGGTCACTTACACAGTACGCCGCCTATAGCAAACGCTTGTCAAATGTGCGCATTCACCCTTACCAGTTTTTTGACAACGTACATTTATGGAAAAAAAATTAGTCCTGTATTCTTGAATGATACTCCGAACCGAGACAATCAGGCCCATATCAAAAGCGCTTTTTAATGCGTTTTTTTCCTCAGTGCTGATCATTTTTTTTCTGAGTTTCCTTGTCTTTTCACTAGTTTATATTTCGCCCGGCGAAACACTGTTACAGGACTATCTTCTTAGCCTCCAAGACAATACCGATACGGATATTAATGATGCTGATCTGGAGGATATTGCACAAGCAAATTTGCCTCAGGCTTATATGAGCTGGTTATCAGCCAGTATTAACGGCAATCTGGGTGTTTCTATCAGCAATGGCCTCCCGGTACTGGATCAGGTACTAGAACTTACACTCAACACATTATATTTAATAATATCAGCTTTGCTAATCGGCTTGTTAAGCAGCTTTCCATTGGTTGCCCTTAGTGTTACCAATACAATGCCTTTGCTGACTCGCTTGATAAATACAACAATTAAACTCTTGTCATTTTTGCCCTTGTTCTGGCTGGCCTACTTACTTATCTACATATCCACATCTGGCTTTGACTATTATCCACTGGCAATGAACTATGACAACATGAATTTTTCGCAATTCATATTACCTGTAATTCTACTGAGTTTTGGCAGTGGTGTGTTGGTTGATATTTATCAGCAACTCAACAGTGAAATAAAACGGGTACTAAATGAAGACTATATTTTATGCGCAAGAGCTAAAGGAGCTTCCATTTTCAAGCACGTATTTAAGGAAGGCATTGCTTTCCCACTGCTTAATCTGATCAGCAATCGAATCGCCTATTTGTTCGGTGCAACAATTATTGTTGAACAAATATTTAACTGGCCCGGCATTGGTCGATTGCTTTGGCAAGCCACGCAAGACAGAGACATTCCTTTATTACTTGGTGCGGTTATTGTCACAGCAATTGTAATTCGTACAGCACATTTTTCAGCGCAACTGATTTATGTGCTCATCAACCCCAGAGCCTCACATGAACAGGATAAATAAGCCGCTACCCTTCAAGCGAAAACATTTTATCCTGCGCCGCTGGATAGACAGACTCATTGTTTTATATTGTCTTGTGGTTCTTGGCTCGGTACTCACTGCCTTTACGATCACACAATTCAATATAATTGAGCTTGATTACGAGGCAATGGATTTTCAATCAATTTTGACTCCCCCCCTAACAAATGGGCATATATTGGGTACTGACTATCTGGGCAGAGATCTATTTAATCGCCTGTTATTAGGTACCCATGCTTATTTACTGCCTGGGCTAATGGCCGTTAGCATATCCATCCTGTTTGGTGCATTACTCGGCTCACTCACTTTGTTTGCAAACAAGCGACTCCGAAAAGTCATAACATTATCCACTGAATTAATGCAAACCACGCCCCGGCTGGTCATTTTACTGCTGATAATTGCAATATTTGAAGCCAATATTTATTACGTCATGTTGGTCATTGGCATCACCAATATCCCAACAGTCGCAAATTTGATTAGTCATCGCATTGATATTCTACGTAACAAACGCTTTATCGAAGCATCCATTGCAAACGCAACCCCAATTCACATACTGATTTTCAAACACATACTCTGGTATAACTGCCGTACGATATTGATCAGCCAGGCAGCCTTGGGCATGGCCGAGGCTGTACTCATGGAAACAAGTCTCAGCTATCTCGGTTTCGGCGTTCAAGAGCCAACGCCATCATGGGGAAATATGGTGCAAGCCGGCAGCAACTATTTATTGCAGGGAAATCTATGGTCTTCCTCAATTCCGGCGCTGGCCATAATGAGCGTGTTGCTCGCATTCTATTTATTAGCAGAAGTCGTCGTCAAACAACTTAACAAGCGGCATTCATTATGACTACTCCGTTGTTAACTGTTAAGGACTTGTGTGTTCGCTTTCGTCAGGAAAATAATTCCTTTATACCCGCATTGAATCATATCAGTTTTCAGGTCAATAATAACGAAGTGCTCGGGATTATCGGCGAAAGCGGTAGCGGGAAAAGTATTACCTTACTGTCCCTGCTCGGACTGTTACAGGCAAACCCGGGTGTTATAAAAGGCAGTATCACCATTGATACACAACAAAATCGCATTGACACACTGGAACATCTCGATCAATACGTCAGTATCAGCCATTATGAAAAACCCAATGAATCAATAGAAAAAGACTGTACTGCCTGGAACAAGCTACAACGTAAACGATACAAGGATATTCTCGGCAAGCATATCGCTATGATCTTCCAAAACTCAAGGCTCGCTTTTAATCCCTATTACAGCATTGGCAAGCAAATCAGTGAATCCATCCTTCTTCACAAACCGGGCAGCAATAAAAAAATGGCAAAAGATCTTGCAATTCGTTGGCTTAAACGAGTAAAAATGCAGGCACCTGATATCAGATACAACAACAACCCCTACGGTCTTTCCGGCGGCATGTGTCAGCGTGCAATGATTGCAATGGCACTGGCCTCGGAACCAGATTTACTCATTGCAGATGAACCCACAACCGGCCTGGACGCAACAATCCAAAATGATATTTTGTCTCTGCTTGAAGAAATAAAAAACCAGGAAAAACTCAGCATGATTATTGTCAGCCACGACTTCACAATAATGCATCGTCTGGCAAACCGGATATTGGTTTATTACAAGGGCTTTGTTGTTGAAGAAGGTAGTAAAAACGATATTCTCGCTATTCACTCCCGTCAACATCACCCCTATACGGCATTGCTGTTAAATGCAGAGTCTGAGAACATGGTTGAAAAAGAAATAGAAACAACAAAAACTGAAAGCCAAAAAAATCAATTATTTTTTTCGGCCTGTCCGTACACAAGCCGCTGCGGTTTCAGGACAGTCAGAATTCAGGACAAATGTCATAACCACCTTCCGCCACTCATTCAGGTTAGTGACACGCAAAAAATTCGTTGCTGGGCATTTGAAAAATGAAAAAAACGGTTCTCGAATTATCGGCGGTAAGCAAATACTATAACAAGTCCCGCAGCTGGTTTGGCAAAACAAAGTATGGCTCAGCTGCAATTAACAAGCTTGACTTAAGCTTGTATGAAGGCGAAATACTGGGGTTAATTGGCGAGTCCGGCTGTGGCAAAACAACAACCGGACGATCCATTATCAAATTAACCAACATTGACACTGGCAGTATTTCTCTACTGGGGAAAGACATTACCCACTTGTCCGAACGGCGGTTTCGGCCAATGAGGAAAAATATTCAAATGGTCTTTCAGGATTTGGATGCCGCACTAAACCCAAACATGAAAATTTCACACATTCTTACTGACATTATCAAGCGACATCATCACACAAACAAGGCTGAAACCGAAAACCGCCTGACACAGCTTATGTTAGATGTGCAATTGCAGCCAATGCTATTGCATCGATACCCCACTGATATATCTGGCGGACAAAAAAGACGTATAGCCATAGCCGCTGCACTTGCTGTTGAACCGGAAATTCTTATCGCTGATGAACCCACCACCGGCTTGGATAGCTATACCCAATCGAGAGTCATACAACTACTAATACACTTGCAAAAAACAAAAAAACTTTCAATGATTCTTATTTCTCATGACTTGCAACTGGTTAACCAAATATGCCAACGGGTTGCTGTCATGTACTTGGGAAATATTGTTGAAATTGGCAAAACAGACGAAATCACAAAACAACCCGCTCATCCCTATACAGCCTTGCTTTGGCAATCTCACTTAAAACCACCATCAGATATCTTCCAAACAATGGCTGGACCTAAAAACCACAACATACGCTCCGGTTTATCGGATTACGAACAGCCTGACAACGGTTGTTGTTTTTTACCAAGGTGTCAACGTTATATTGAAATGGGGAAGCCGACACAGTGCCATGCCGTTGACGGAAAACCCGAACTAGATGAAATAAACAAGGCACATAAAGTAGCCTGCTTGTTCCCACACAACTAACCGGCACCAAACATCCCGTTTATTCAATTCAACCTCACTGCTTCAAATTTAACTCATTTATTTTTTGAGATACCATCAAGCAGATACGTGTTGTTTTTTACAACAAGAGCCATTACGAAAATGCTCAGTCAAACCGATCAAGCATAAAAAGCGGCTAAAAGCCCCTTTGTTATGCAACAAATCCCATCTTCAAATATATTGAACTGAGATTATTTCAAATTCTTTTATACCACCCGGTGTCTGCACTTCGACAAAATCTTCTTCTTCCTTGCCGATTAAGGCACGTGCAATTGGTGCATTGACGGACAATTTACCCTTTTTTATATCGGCTTCATCATCACCCACAATTTGATAAGTAACTTCTTCCCCCGTTTCTTCATCAAGCAATGTCACCGTCGTACCAAAAATCACTTTGCCATTTGCGTTCATTTCTCTTACGTCAATAATCTGCGCATTGCTCAACTTGCTTTCAATTTCAGAAATACGCCCCTCAGCAAATGCTTGTTGTTCCTTGGCAGCATGGTATTCAGCATTTTCTTTTAAGTCTCCATGCTCTCGCGCTGTTGCAATGGCCTGAATAATACGCGGCCTGACAACGCTTTTTAACTCTGTCAATTCAGCTCTAAGTGCTTCAGCCCCTTGAAGCGTTAACGGAATCTTGTTCATAGTTTTAATTCCTTGTGCAAATCCTGTAAACGGTTAACTTCTCGAATCTCCAAACGCTTTAACGCCTGGCAAGTCGCCACTGCGCCAGCTAATGTTGTAGTATAAGGTACTTTATGTTGCAATGATGCCCGTCTAAGTTCAAAAGAATCGGCGATCGCCTGTTTTGACTGAGCTGTATTGATCACCAAATTAACCTCTTCATTTTTGATCATATCAACAATATGCGGACGACCTTCGGTGACTTTATTTACCACTTTTGCCGCCACCCCTGCCTCTTGCAACAAGGCAGCTGTTCCTGTCGTTGACCATACTTCAAAACCGATTTCTATTAATTCTTTGGCAACATGAATTATTCTGTTCTTGTCGCTGTCCTTGACACTTAAAAAGGCAACCCCCCCTTGAGGCAGGCTTACTCCGGCACCAAGTTGCGCCTTGGCAAAAGCCTCACCAAAATCCTTACCAACCCCCATAACCTCGCCAGTTGATTTCATTTCCGGGCCAAGAACTGGATCGACACTGGGAAATTTTACAAATGGAAACACTGCTTCTTTTACCGAGTAAAAATCGGAGATAATTTCCTTTTCACATCCCTGCGCATGTAAAGAAGTACCAGCCATGCAGCGAGCTGCAATTTTTGCCAATGGCGAACCAACAGCTTTTGAAACAAAGGGCACGGTTCGTGAAGCACGGGGATTAACTTCAATAATATAAATTTCCTCATCCTTGACAGCCACCTGGGTATTCATCAAGCCAACAACACCCAGCTCTTTAGCCATCATTGAAATCTGCTCCCGAATACGATCCTGAATTTCCACCGACAGCGAGTAAGGCGGCAAGGAACAGGCCGAGTCACCGGAGTGAATACCGGCCTGTTCAATGTGCTCCATAATGCCGCCAATCACAACTTGCTTTCCATCACATATCGCATCAACATCCACTTCAATTGCATCATCGAGAAAACGATCCAGCAATACCGGCGAATCATTGGAAACAGACACTGCTTCACGCATATACCGCTCAAGATCAGCTTCGTTATACACAATTTCCATTGCTCGACCACCTAAGACATATGACGGTCTAACAACCAACGGATAACCGATGCTATTTGCCAACTTAACCGCCTCGGCCGAACTGCGTGCAGTGGCATTTTCCGGTTGCAGTAATCCCAGGCGCTTAATCATCTGCTGAAAACGCTCACGGTCTTCAGCGCGGTCAATAGCATCAGGCGAGGTGCCAATAATAGGCACCCCAGCGGCCTCCAGTGCACGAGCCAAACGTAAAGGGGTTTGACCACCGTAATGTACAATAACCCCCTTCGGTTTTTCAAGATCGACAATTTCAAGCACATCTTCCAGCGTTAACGGCTCGAAATAAAGCCGGTCAGATGTATCATAATCTGTGGAAACCGTTTCAGGATTACAGTTTATCATGATGGTCTCGTATCCATCATCACGCATGGCCAATGCAGCATGGACGCAGCAATAATCAAATTCGATACCCTGGCCAATTCGATTCGGTCCACCACCCAAAACAATAATTTTCTCTTTGCTTGTTGGGTTTGACTCGCATTCTTCTTCGTAAGTGGAATACATATATGCGGTTTCGGTAGCAAATTCCCCACCACAAGCGTCAACCCGTTTATAAACAGGCCGCACCGACAACTGCTGTCTATGCTCTCGCACTGCTTGCTCTGACTGCGCCAACAAAGCAGCCAAACGGGCATCAGAAAAACCCTTTTGCTTTAAACGGAACATATCCGTTTTGCTCAGGTCGCTTAACGAGCCTGTTTTCAACTGCTGTTCTTCTTTTAACAAGTCATTAATTTGAACCAAAAACCAACGATCAATCTTCGTCAAACTGAACACTTCTTGTATGCTCATGCCGGCACGAAGCGCATCGGCAATATACCAGAGACGTTCAGGCCCCGGTACTGCAAGCTGGTGATGCAGAATCTCCATCAACTCGGCATTATCCAGATCAATTTTTTCATCTAAACCGCAATTGCCGGTCTCAAGACCGCGAATGGCTTTTTGCAGGGACTCTTGAAACGTACGCCCCATTGCCATGACTTCACCAACTGATTTCATTTGCGTTGTCAGTGTGGCATCTGCCTGCGGAAATTTTTCAAATGTAAAACGCGGGATTTTTGTTACCACATAGTCAATACTTGGTTCAAATGATGCTGGTGTCGCACCACCGGTTATTTCATTTTTTAGTTCATCCAGGGTAAAACCCACAGCAAGTTTCGCCGCTACTTTTGCAATGGGAAAACCTGTTGCCTTTGAAGCCAATGCTGAAGAACGGGAAACACGCGGATTCATTTCAATCACAATCATGCGACCATCATCAGGGTTTATGGCAAACTGGACATTTGAACCACCGGTATCAACACCGATTTCGCGCAATACCGCCAACGAGGCATTGCGCATAAGTTGATATTCTTTATCCGTTAAGGTTTGTGCCGGCGCAACTGTTATGGAGTCCCCGGTATGCACCCCCATTGCATCAAAGTTTTCTATGGAACAAATAATAATACAATTGTCTTTGTGGTCACGAACCACTTCCATTTCATATTCTTTCCAACCCAATACAGATTCTTCAATTAATAATTCACTGGTAGGTGACATTTCCAAACCGCGGGTACAGATCTCAATAAATTCTTCCTTGTTATAGGCAATTCCGCCACCACTACCGCCCATAGTAAATGAAGGGCGGATAATAGCGGGAAAACCAATACGTGTTGATACCTGTTCTGCTTCTTCAAGGCTGTGCGCTACTCCAGCCGTTGGCGTAGGCAAACCAATTTTAGTCATTGCCTTTTTAAAACGATCCCGATCTTCAGCTTTGTCAATGGCTTCACTGCTCGCACCGATCATTTCAACATTGTGTTTTTTCAAAACACCTTCACGCTCCAAATCCAAGGCACAATTCAACGCGGTTTGACCACCCATGGTTGGCAAGATGGCATCGGGTTTTTCTTTCTCGATAATTTTCTCAACTGTTTGCCAATGAATCGGTTCGATATAAGTGCTATCCGCAGTTTCCGGGTCAGTCATGATTGTTGCCGGATTTGAGTTGATTAAAATGATACGATAACCTTCCTCCCGCAATGCTTTGCACGCTTGCGCACCTGAATAGTCAAATTCACATGCCTGACCGATAACAATCGGGCCTGCACCTATAATTAAAATACTTTTTATGTCTGTACGTTTTGGCATATTTCTACAATTTAATTCATCATTTCGGGAACAAATCAATCCTGTTTGCGTTCAGCAAAAAACTCAGGCTTGACGCATTAAATCTGTGAAGCGGTCAAACAAATGCTCGACATCATGCGGGCCGGGGCTGGCCTCAGGATGCCCCTGAAAACCAAAAGCCGGTTTGTCGGTACGCTCTATGCCCTGCAAGCTTTGGTCAAACAATGACACATGCGTAGGCTTCAAATTATCGGGCAAGGTTTTTTCATCAACCGCAAAACCGTGGTTCTGACTTGTAATCGAGACTTGCCCGGTTTTTAGGTCTTTCACTGGATGATTAGCACCGTGATGGCCAAATTTCATTTTCACTGTTTTTGCGCCACTGGCCAATGCGAGTAATTGATGCCCAAGACAAATGCCAAACATGGGTATATTGTGTTCCAGAATTGTTTGAATTGCTGAAATTGCATAATCACACGGTTCCGGATCACCTGGTCCATTCGACAAAAATACACCATCAGGCTTTAGCCCCAACACAACGTCAGCGGTTGTGGTGGCTGGCACAACGGTAACGCGACACTTACGGTTCACCAACAGCCGTAAAATATTGCGCTTTACACCGAAATCCATGGCAACAACATGAAACTGTGCATCATCCGCCTCTAATTCCGCTTGATTAAAGCCCGTACCCAAATCCCAGACACCCACATTCCAGTCATATTTCTTGCCAGTTGTGACTTCCTTTGCCAAGTCCATCCCTTTAAGACCAGGAAAGGCCTTGGCCTTGGCAATAACCGCTGCTTCATCAATATTTCTACCGCTGGCAATACACCCATTTTGCGCACCTTTTTGCCGTAAAATGCGCGTTAAGCGACGCGTATCAATACCTGCTATTCCAACGACATTATACTGAACAAGGTATTCACCCAAAGACTGAGCACTACGCCAGTTACTATGGATCATGGCGGCATCACGCACAATCAACCCGCTGGCAGCAACCGTTGTTGATTCTTCGTCTTCGGTGTTCACACCAACATTGCCAATGTGGGGATAGGTAAGGGTGACAATTTGTCGGCTATAAGAGGGATCCGTCAGGATTTCCTGATACCCTGTCATCGCTGTATTAAAAACAACTTCACCAGTGGTTTCACCACTGGCACCGATAGATTCACCATAAAATACACTGCCATCTTCCAGTGCTAACAGGGCTTGCTGTTTCAAATTATCCCTCGCTGAATACACAGATACCCGCAGATACACGGTTTTCCTTAGGCTGCAAGACACAATTGAACGAAAAATACTACGTCCAAGGGTACTTTCTCACTGCAATTAGCGGTTAGTGCGCGGTTTGGATACGAACGGTGCTCGTCTCGCTTTTACTCACTTACGCCGGAAAACCCGTCATCAGCGGGTAGTGTTTATCGATTGTTTAACTAAAACAGAGACTGCTTAAAATATGGGCTAACATCAGTTATGCATAAGCAATCACCTGTTTTACCAGTTAAATGAGCCAAAATCATTGTAGGGGTGAATTTTACGCATTCCACCCCAAACTGTCTACGGAGTTTAAAGATTAATAGCCAATATTATGCAAATACATCGACCCTCTGGATTGAAACTTAATTTGCTGAGCAAGCCTAGCAGCGCCTATCTTGTCTTTTCTCCTGCCCTCCAGACGCGGACCTTCCCGTGCCGTTTACAAGCAAACACCGAGTGGTTAAAATCCCCGCCTTAACTTGTCAACTTGCAACTTAAGGGCTCATCAAAGCAGATGCCAATTACCCATGTTATCGTTCATCACCTTGTCAAACAAAATGGTGAGAAGGCTATTCTGTCACTCAGACCATCAGAACTTGAAAACAACAACCCGCAATCCACATTATTCGAATTACTGAAAAACAGTTTTACCAGCCGTATTAGTCGCAAACACGGCAGCTTTGACAACACGATTACAACCGCCATACTGGCAAGTGAAGTTGATATCTTTGCAAATGACAACGGTTATTTTCATACGCTTAGTACCCGCTTTATGAAACAACTGGAAGCGATTTTCAACCAGGAAAACGCTGATATCAACGCGCACTTTCTCTTCTTCGCCGAATCCGATAACAAACAAAATCTGTTCTATCTGTTTGTGGTTAGTCGAAATGAATATCTCACCATCAATGATACACTTGAAATTACACCAAGCTATTCCATCGATACCGGCAGCTCATTGTGCGGCATAAAACTCAATATTGATGACTGGAAACAACGCCCGAAATACCACTACCTCACATTGGTGCCACCTAAAGGCAACCAGGTACTGTCGGATGCTTTGCACAATTTAAGCGGCTTTGGCAATAGCATTGACCGCAACAAATCAACAAAAGCATTTCTCGACAATCTGGATGCTTTTACTCAATATGTCTCACCAGAAAAACAACAGAAATTCCGGGAACAGGTTATCGACTATTGCGAAGAACAAGAGTCAAAAGACCAAGCTGTTCATATTCCCACATTATCAAAATCCATTGCCAAATCAATCGAAGGTATTGATTGCGAGCAATTTATTCGTGAAATGCTGCCATACAATCCAGTAAACACCAAAATCAGTGACACAAACAACGAAGTATTAATGATAGATAAAAGAAGCCTGAGGCAATACATTAAATTTTCAGGCCGCGACAAAGACCTGTCATTAACTTTCTCAAGCAATCAACTCAATGAAAGTATTTTTTATAACGAAGATGAAGAAACACTGACTCTGACAAACATACCGAAAGGATTAAAAAAACAACTGACTTCACATATTAAACGGCTTAAGCACAATTCATACAAATAGGCTCTACATATCAATACCAATGTAGCCCTACCGTACCGGCGATTAAAGCAATCGGCTCCTTGCCAGGAACCACGAAACCCTGAGCCGACAACTCAGTGGCCAATTTGATACGACCGTAAACCGCATTGGCAACCCCAATCGATGCACTCACACCCATCGCTCGCTCATTGCTTTCAAATAAAATTTCACCAAAACCATTACTACCGGGCTGCGTTATGTCTTCAATAATTTCAGAATAAATGCCGTACTTTACCCCACCCTTATAATAAAAGCCTTCCGTCTGTGGAAAGTACGTTGCCTGCAAGCCAAACAGTGACATTGAACGTGAAGCCGCAAAATTATCTTTTTGATCATAGGCGCTTACAATGGAGAACGTACCATCAACAAGCCACTTCGGTTTAACCCGAAGTCCCAACTCTGCCTGAGAAACAAAAGACCAGACATTGCTCGCTTGCCCGACATTCTTGGTATTATCGCCCACCTTGGGTAAATAGGCCATTGCAGCACCAACATTCAAACCAGCATGAAGACCGCTTGTCAGGGTCACCCCGGACAGGTCATTTGTCACGCTTGGTATTGGCTGGGAATGGACGGCCGAAGACTCGGCTGTCGACGGATACAATTGGTAATAGGTTCTTTCACCCACCACATATCCGACAGCCCCGCCGATGGCTCCCACACCAACAACAATAATCGCCATGGCTGGCACATAGATCAAGCCCCATTCCGGGGCCGTATTTAACACATCGTACAATGAATAGAGCGCCAGCGCCCCTGCACCCACTGTCCCTCCCTTAGCCAGTCTTTGCGCCATGCCCATTCGGTCAATGGTTTCAATTTGCAAGACTTCATGTCGGGGAATCGAAATTTTCTCGCCATTATTAATAATGTTGAGGCGATCAGCAGATAATACAAAACCCTCACTTGAGACTGTTCGTGTATCGGCCAATGTAATCGTTGACGAGAGACTGGAATGCACTTCCTCTTCAGGCGAAACCGAAACCGTCGCACAAGAAGTTAACGAAAGAAAAATGAATATAATAAGAATGTAGTTCATCCTAAACCGCACACATTATTGATGTCTCATGTATTTACTCATACTTGACAAGGGATCAGCAAGCACTCAGTCAATGCATCAAAAACCCCCTTGTTGAATTAAAGCCAAGGCATGATCTTCCTCTCGGCTTAATCAGAGCTTGTTTCAGCATTCCGGAACGACAACACATCTTGCATGTCAAACAAGCCCTTGGGTTTGTCCATCAACCATTTCGCAGCACGCATTGCACCTTTTGAAAACGTCATGCGACTGGAGGCTTTATGTGTAATCTCGACACGCTCACCCATCGTGGCAAATAAAACCGTATGATCACCAACAATATCACCCGCGCGAATCGTTTCAAAACCGATGGTTTTGGCATCACGTTCACCCGTAATACCTTCACGACCATAGACAGCACAAGACGTTAAGTCACGCCCCAGCGTGTCAGCAACAATTTCCCCCATGATTAATGCAGTTCCCGAAGGTGCATCTTTTTTATGGCGGTGATGGGCTTCAATGATTTCAATATCCGCTTCATCCCCCATCACCTTGGCTGCAATTTCCAACAATTTGAAACACAAATTCACGCCAACACTCATATTCGGTGCAAAACAGATGGCAATATCTTTTGATGCCATTGCAATTTTTTGTTTTTGCATGTCGTTCATGCCCGTCGTACCAATAACCATTTTTTTTCGCGCGGCCCGACAAACATCAAGATTTTCAATAGTCGTTGCCGGTGAGGTGAAATCAATTAAAACATCAAATGCATCAAGCACAGCGCCAAGATCATCCACTATTTTTGTTGTGATACTGGCATCACCGATCAATTCACCTGCTCTGGCACCCACCAAAGAACTTCCCGGTTTAACAATGGCGGCTGTAACTTGCAAACCCGGTGTTGTGCAACAAGCCTCCATTAAACTGCGCCCCATTCTGCCGGCCGCCCCTGAAATTGCGATTCTTATCATTCTGTTTTGTACCCGTTTTATCAATAATTCAATCAATCGTAAGCCATAAAAACCCAATATCACAACTGTGTATTGAACCCGTCCAAAACAAAAACCTCACCAACTTATGTAACTGAAACCCTGCTCTTGCAGTTCCAGCAAATCTGCCGCACCAACTTCGACCACCTTGGCAAACGGCACAAGATCTTTTTCAGTCCAGTTTAGTGATTTCAAGGTATTCCCACAGGCATGAAATTCCACACCATAAACGTCAAGACTGGCTACCCGCTGTTTAATTTCATCAGACACCGGGCGGCGTGGGTTTCTTGCCAAAATATGAATCCCCGGCCCAAAACAGGTGACGACAATTTTAATATTATCACCATATTTTCGAACCATGGCGCCAACAGAAAACAAAACCTGCTGCTGGTAATCCGGCTCGGATTTATTAAACTGATATACAACTTGATGCTCAGGTGGGTCACCGGGAAAACGCAAGGCATCAACACCGGCATCCGCGTCAATTTCCTGTGACGAAGCATTGCCCGAAGCAATACCAAGCCCCAGCAAGGCTGGCCCAGCCGCCGCCATTTGTACCAATAAAGAACGACGCGCTGTATTTTCTACAAGCTGTTGCGGTGTGTTTTCAATATCAGCCGTATCCGTTGCAATACTCTTATTCGTATCAGCACACATAATCGGTTCCTCAATAAACCATCATCGCTTGCTTTAAGTTCCTGCGTTTCCTGTCTTATTCGTGACTGCGCACAGCTAAGGAAGCACTGATTAGACAAGATTGTGAAATGGAAACAAAGAAAAATCAAACAAAAGCGCCGTTTATTCGAGTAAATCCATTTATTGCTTTTAATGCCGCCAAGAATTACGGGTTGACTCGCTCAGGATTCCCATAAATTCACTTAAAGCTGGTTTTGCAAATGGATAGACTACCCCAAAAAGTCTTTGACTTTTTTAAACCAGGAGTGTGATTGCGGACTGTGCTTTTTACCACTGAGCGATTCCTCAAACGCCTTTAGCAAGTCTTTTTGCTCACCATTAAGCTTTACTGGCGTTTCTACCGTCACCTTGCAGTATAAATCACCCACTGCACCACCCCGAACCGGCTTAACCCCTTTTCCACGAACTCGAAACATTCTACCTGTTTGTGTTTCTGCTGGAATTTTCAAACTCACCCTGCCATCAAGAGTGGGTACTTCAAGCTCACCGCCCAAAGCTGCCGTAGCAAAACTAATGGGTAATTCACAATACAAGTTGGCATCTTCGCGGACAAAAATCGGATGTTCTTTAACATTAATGTGAATATACAAATCACCCGGTGGCGCACCATTTTCACCGGCTTCACCTTCACCCGACAAACGAATACGATCCCCGGTATCCACACCGGCAGGAATATTGGCAGATAATGTCTTGTGATCCCTCACACGCCCCTGACCACGGCAAGTGGGGCAGGGGTCCGAAATAATTTCACCTGAACCATGACATTTTGGACAGGTTTGCTGAACCGAGAAAAAACCCTGCTGCATGCGCACTTGCCCATGACCACCACAGGTGTCGCAAGTTTTCTTTGAACTGCCTTTTTTCGCACCGCTACCATCACAGGTTTCACAAGCCACCAATGTCGGCACGCGAATTTTTACCGTATGTCCAGCAACGGCATCTTCCAGGGACATTTCCAGGTTGTAACGCAAGTCATCACCACGAACAACCCGCTGACCACCACCACGACCACCACCAAAAATATCACCAAAGATGTCACCAAAAGCATCACTAAATCCACCTGGCCCATGGCCACCACCCATGCTCTGATCAACCCCGGCATGGCCAAATTGATCATAGGCAGATCGCTTTTGCTCATCACTTAACACATCATAAGCTTCTTTGGCTTCTTTAAATTTTTCTTCGGCTGCTGCATCATCCGGGTTTCTGTCGGGGTGAAATTTCATCGCCAGTTTACGATAGGCTTTTTTCAGCTCGGTCTGACTGACATTTTTCGCTACACCTAAAACTTCATAGAAATCGCGCTTTGACATTTATCTACCAACTATTTTTCACATTTAACTTTTAATTTCAAAACAGCAAAAAGCGCGGAAGTCCGCGCCTGCTTTTTATCCATTTGTAATTTAACCTGATTTTACTGTGGGTCTATTCACATTTTGCCACATCAAATCGCGCTATTCGATTTTTAATCACGCCGACCGTAGCTTGGGGTATTTCTTTAAGCTTAAAACACGGCCGACGCGATCACCAAACAAATCGCAAATTACTTGTCTTTCACTTCTTCAAAATCCGCATCTACAACATCATCTGACTTTGCTTCAGCTGTTGAACCACCTTCAGCAGCCTGGGCACCTTCAGCACCGGCTTTTTGTGCGTAGGCACGTTCAGCCATCTTGCCTGAAGCTTCGGTCAGTTTTGCCGTTTTCGCTTCAATATCTTCCTTGTCTTCACCTTTTATTGCTTCTTTCAAGTCGGCAATAGCGGCTTCAATGGCTTTCTTTTCTTCCGCCTCAACCTGATCTCCCATTTCTTCGAGGGATTTTTCAGTGGCGTGAATCATTGCGTCAGCAGTGTTGCGTGCTTCGACAAGTTCATGAAACTTTTTGTCTTCTTCAGCATGCATTTCTGCGTCTTTTACCATGGCTTCAACTTCTTCGTCAGACAAACCACTGGAAGCCTTGATAACAATCGACTGTTCTTTACCCGTGGCCTTGTCTTTGGCCGACACATTCAAGATACCATTGGCATCAATATCAAATGTCACTTCAATTTGCGGCACACCGCGCTGTGCTGGTGGAATATCCTGTAAATCAAAACGACCCAGTGATTTATTCGCTGACGCCTGCTCACGTTCACCTTGCAAGACATGAACTGTTACCGCTGTCTGATTGTTTTCAGCTGTTGAAAAAACCTGATTCGCTTTTGTCGGAATAGTGGTATTTTTCTCGATAAGCTTGGTCATTACACCACCCATTGTCTCTATACCCAATGACAATGGTGTTACATCAAGCAATAACACATCGGTAACATCACCACCCAATACACCACCTTGAATCGCTGCACCAACTGCCACTGCTTCATCAGGGTTGACATCACGACGAGCTTCTTTGCCAAAGAAAGCTTTAACAGCTTCCTGTACCTTAGGCATACGTGTTTGACCGCCAACCAGTATAATATCGTCGATATCCGACAATGACAGACCGGCATCAGCCATTGCTGTTTTACATGGTCCAATTGTCGCTTCCACAAGGTCCGCTACCAACGACTCGAGTTTTGCGCGTGTAATTTTAATATTTAAGTGTTTCGGACCACTCGCATCAGCGGTGATGTATGGCAAATTGACTTCTGTTTGCTGTGTAGACGACAATTCAATTTTGGCTTTTTCGGCCGCTTCTTTTAGTCGCTGAAGTGCCAATGGATCATTTTTCAGGTCAACACCAGCATCCTTCTTGAACTCATCAGCCAAATAATCTATCAAGCGAGTATCGAAGTCTTCACCACCGAGGAAGGTATCACCATTTGTGGCGAGCACTTCAAATTGATGCTCACCGTCAATTTCAATAATTTCGATAATTGACACATCAAATGTACCACCACCCAAGTCGTAAACGACAACTTTTTTGTCGCCAGATTTTTTATCCATACCATAGGCAAGCGCAGCAGCTGTCGGCTCGTTAATAATGCGCTTCACATCGAGGCCGGCAATTTTACCTGCATCTTTGGTTGCCTGGCGCTGTGAATCATTAAAATAGGCAGGTACGGTAATAACCGCTTCGGTGACTTCTTCACCCAAGTAATCTTCGGCTGTTTTCTTCATTTTTTGAAGTACGCGTGCCGAGATTTCCGGCGCCGCCATTTTTTTACCTTTTGCCTCAACCCAAGCATCACCATTATCGGCTTTTACTATTTTGTATGGCACCAGATCAATATCACGCTGAACAACATCCTCATCAAAACGACGACCGATTAAACGCTTGACCGCAAAGAAAGTATCGTTCGGATTTGTGACAGCCTGGCGCTTAGCAGGTTGACCAACAATCACTTCATTGTCATCAGTAAAAGCAACAATCGAGGGTGTTGTGCGATCGCCTTCTGCGTTTTCCAGTACACGTGGCCCGTCTGCTTCCATGACCGACACACACGAGTTAGTCGTACCTAGGTCAATACCGATAATTTTACCCATGAAATTTTCTCCAGAATATCTTTAATATGTTCAAAATTTATTGAATTAGCTTGACATTGAATATTGGGATAAACCCGTTTTTTTCAAGTCTGTTTTGCTTTTTAACCTAAAAAAACTGCTTTTTTCATCCTAATCCTGTTGTTTTATACAACTTCGTCTATCGACCCGCTTTCCGGTGATGCTGCCTCTCCGCCTTTGGATACAATAACCATTGCCGGACGCATGAGACGACCATTAAGTGTGTAGCCCTTCTGAACGACATTTATAATGGTGTTTGGTGGCAATTCTGCGTTTTCCACCATGCTCATTGCCTGATGGAGATCGGGGTTAAATTTTTCACCCTGAGGATCAACCGCAACTGCGCCGGCTTTTTCCAATGAAGCCGCAAACATTTTGATCGACATTTCTGAGCCTTCACGGATTTTGGAAATATCAACGTTTTCATCACTTGCGGCCTGAAGTCCCATTTCCATGCTGTCAATAACCGGCAACAAATCAAGCGCAAATTTTTCAATACCAAATTTACGCGCATTGCTGAGATCTGTCTCGTGACGACGACGGGCGTTTTCGGCTTCAGCCTTTGTTCTGAGCGCCAGGTCATAATTGTCAGCCGCCTTTTTTTCTGCCTCTGCCAAAGCCTCTTTTAATGAGGCGATTTCGGCACGTAATTCATCTTCTACCGAAAGAACCGCCGTTTCAGCTTCACTCGCCGCCTCAACTGCCTCAGTTTCAGTCACATCAGCTTCAGTCACAGCCGATTCTTCAACTATCTCATTGTTATTTGTCATTTTTTCTCTCCACTTAGGATAAGCAGGCATGCCGCATCTATCAAATCTGCCATTGTTATGGGGACAATTATTTAAATTCCAATGCCGATGAGAATAATTTTGCGGTTATATCCACAATTGGGATGACTTTTTCGTAATTCATCCGGGTTGGGCCAATAACACCGAGTACCCCCACCACCTCGCCATCACGGCTGTAAGGTGAAGTGATGAGACTGAAGTCATCAAATACAGTATTTCCTGACTCCGAACCGATGTACACCTGCATACCGTCTGCGGTCAAACATTGATCCAGTACTTCCAGCATGTCTTTTTTGCCCTTAAATATCTCAAACAAGCTACGCAATTTGTCAGTATCACCAATCTCCTGATAGGCCAGCAAGTTGGTTTTGCCTGTCACCAGAAAATCGCCGTCTTCCTCTTCGGGAAACAGGGTTTCCGCCATATTCACCAATGACATCATAAAATCATTGACGCTTTCTCGGGCATCACGAAGATCGGCAAGGAGTTTTTCTCGAACCAGCTGAATATCCACACCACAAAATTGCGAATTCAGATAATTGGAAATGTGCAAAAGCTCGTTTGCACTGTATTCACGGCGCGTTTGAATGACCCGGTTTTCTACCTCACACTCGTTAACAACGATAATAACCAGCACACGGCAATCAGATAAAGGCAAGAACTCAATATGGCGCAAGGATTTAACACCCGATCTTGGCAACATCACCACGCTTGCCATGCTGGTAAAGCCCGAAAGCAAGCCGGAAGCCGACAAGGCCATGTCCCGTGTTGATTGCTTTTCATTAAATTGCGCTTGAATCAATTCCAGCTCGGTATTTTTCACCTGTTTTACCGACACCAGTGAATCAACAAACAGCCGATACCCCAAATCCGTGGGAATTCGGCCAGCCGAGGTATGAGGTGACATGAGCAGGCCCATGTTTTCCAGATCAGCCAGTACATTGCGAATAGTTGCCGAACTCACGTCCAATCCGGAGTCATTGACCAATGCTTTTGACCCCACCGGCTGGCCTTCGCTGATGTATTTTTCTATCAAGGTCTTGAGTAATATTTGAGCTCTATCACTCAATAAAGGTGCATCTTTTAATAAGCGGGATTGAATATCGTTCACAATTAGCCCATGAGTTTGTTGGTTCAAGTATAACTCGGTTGTTCATGCAACTATCTCAAATTTATATATAGAGTGCGAATTGACTATTTCAACAGTCCTGCCAATATTATTTCCGCAGACGAATAAGTGCTGCTAATATCGGCAACCGGCTTGCACAGAAAAATAAGCATAAATACCCGTGGAATTCGAATAAACTATGGATTAACCTGCAAATTCCACTCAAACATTCAACATCGGGCTTACCCGCAACGGAGCATCATCAATGCCGACAGAATTTAAAACAATTGGCCTTATTGGAAAAAGATACGCAAATGCGGATGTAGGCGAACATCTGTCAAACCTGGCGAACTTTTTACGAGACCGAAAACTTGATGTGTACGTGGATTCTGCCACCGCTGAAATTTTTCCATCTCACAACATCGAATCAATGTCACGACAGGATATGGGGGATAAATGTGATCTTATTGTTGCCATGGGCGGAGATGGCACCATTTTAAGCGCTGCACGCTCCTTATCCAATTATGATGTCCCGATTGTCGGCATTAATCTTGGCACCTTGGGATTTCTCACGGATATTGCTGCATCACAAACACGGGAAAAACTCGCTGAAATCCTGGAGGGCAAATTCCTCTCGGAAGAGCGGCTACTGTTAACCGTGAAAATCATACGCGACGGTGAAGAGATCAACGAAAGTATTGCCTTTAATGATGTTGTGGTTCACAAATGGGAGGAAGCCCGCATGCTCGAGTTTGAAACCATCATTGACGGCGGCTTTGTTAACACCCAACGTTCTGACGGCCTGATTATCGCCACCCCAACAGGCTCTACAGCCTATGCACTTTCCGGTGGTGGCCCAATCGTTCATCCCACATTAAATGCGTTCTTACTTGTACCAATTTGCCCGCACACGCTCAGTCAAAGGCCCCTGGTCGTCCATGGCAATAGCAGTGTCGACATCACCGTCAGCACAGCCGGTCACGCCCGCGCCCAGGTAACTTGTGACGGCCAAATTAATTTGGGTGTTGTTGGTGGCGACCAGATTTGTATCCGAAAATTTGAAAACAAAATTACACTACTACATCCTCTTGATTACAATTATTATGAAATTCTCCGCGCCAAACTCGGTTGGGGTGGACATCTGACAGAATAATTACTCACACATATCGGTAAACAAGACTCATGCTGCAACAACTTCATATTCGCAATTTTGCCATAATCGAAAACCTTGAACTGGAATTTCAAAAAGGGATGACCGTTATCACTGGTGAAACCGGCGCAGGAAAATCAATTGCCATTGATGCTTTAGGAATGGTATTGGGTGACCGCGCAGATGCCTCATTGGTAAAGCATGGCGCCAGTCGCAGCGAAATCATCGCCAGCTTTGTCACAGACTCGTTACCCGAAGTGCAACAATGGTTAACTGACAACGAACTGGATGATGCCGGTGAATGCATGTTAAAACGCACAATATCAGCTGAGGGTGGTTCGCGCGCCTACATTAACGGCCGCCCGGTACCACTGCAACAAGTAAAAAGCCTAAGCGAGCTGTTAATTGATATTCACAGTCAACATCAACACCAGTCATTGCTACGCCAGGATACCCAGCGACAACTGCTTGATGATTTTGGGGGGCATCAGGCAATTACTAGTGAAGTTTCACAGGCATTTCAAAAGTTGCATGATCTGAGTCGCCAACTAAAACAACTCAAATCAACTATTGAAGAGCGCTCAAATCGCATTGACTTTTTACAATTTCAAATCGCTGAATTGCATGATATTGCCTTGCAGGAAAATGAATGGCAAACACTGGAACAAGAACACAAACAACTGGCCAACGCCGAACAAATTGAACAAGCGCTGGACAAGGCCATCCAGCTATTAAATGATGATGAAAAGGCTGTAAGTAGCCAATTACTGTCCGCCATACAAACACTGGAACCACTTGTGGCTTTCCTGCCGGCAATAACAAACAGCATTGAATCACTCAATAGTGCATTAATAAATGTAGACGAGACCATCAGTGACCTGCGCCATCAAATAAGTGACGAGCAATTTGACAGCGCACATTTTTCCGCACTGGAAAACCGCCTTTCAACTTTACTCGACATGTCTCGCAAACACCGCTGCAAACCAGAAGAATTACAGCAGGTGCAAACAAATCTGGAGCATGAACTTGCGCCACTGCTTAATGCTGAGGAAACACTGGACAAACTTGAAGCGGATATTGAAAAAGCCCAACAAGATTACCAACGCATTGCCCACCAGCTAACAAAAAAACGGCAACAAACCGCAACAAAATTAAAATCCGCATCAGAGCTCATATTAAAAAGCCTGGGAATGCACTGCCAGTTTGAAGCACAATTAATTACCTCAGATCAACCAGGCAGGTACGGCAATGAAAACATTTTATTCAGCATTTGTACAACCCCGGGCACACCGCTAAAACCACTGGCAAAAATTGCATCCGGCGGTGAATTGTCTCGCATCAGTCTTGCCATTCAGGTTGTTACTGCCCAGGTCACCGAAATCCCAACGTTGATTTTTGATGAAGTGGATGTCGGTATTGGCGGAGGTGTTGCTGAAGTTGTCGGCAAACTGCTTAAAGAACTGGGGAGTAATAAACAAATCATCTGCATTACCCATCAGGCTCAGGTTGCCGCCAAAGGCGATACACACTGGTTGGTAGAAAAACAGCCTGGTAAAAAAGGTATCACCACAAATATGACCCCGCTGAACTCACGCGCGCGGGAAGCTGAAATCGCACGTATGATTGGCGGCCTCGAATTAACCGAGACAACTCACAAACATGCCAAAGAAATGCTTAACGGCAGCTAAATAATACCAAGAACCATCTGATCACGTTGGATACCGGGGTTGGAACAAGGCAAAATCAAGCGACAAAATCCGATGGAACGATTTAAAAACACGATGCTAAGCGACCTGCTGCAACATAATAGCTTCCACCACCTTTTGTTCTCTTTTCAACAGTAAGAAACAGGTTTTGATTTTCTCCATATCCTGCCCGTTTTCGGCCTTTGCCAGACTTTCCACCTGTGATGCGATTTCACTTAATCGACCCGCACCAAACTGTGAACTTGCGCCTTTTATGGAATGGGCGGCTCTTTCAAGCGTTTTGTAATCCACATTCTCAATCGCCATTTCAATCAATTTGATATTTTCCACGGCGCTATCCGTGTGCTTTTTCACGACATCGGGAAATCCATCTTTAAACAACTTTTTTAGTCCGTTAAACACTGTCAGGTTGAGATCGTCATTTTCATTAATCTTATTGGCATTTTCCTCAGCATCCAGATTTTCACTGTTCTCCACCGAGAGACTGGCAATTTTGTGGGACAACCATTTTTTCAGGATTTCTTCCAGCGCCTTTTGATTAACCGGCTTGGAAATAAAGTCATCCATGCCAGCGACCAAACACTTTTCCCGGTCTCCTTGCATTGCATTTGCTGTAAAAGCAACAATAGGAACACGCATTTTGTCTGCGCCCCGGCTCTTAATATTTCTTTGCCTGATTTCCCGGGTCGCTTCAAAGCCATCCATTTCCGGCATTTGACAATCCATAAAAATCAAATCGAAATCCTGTGTTTCAATTTGCTCAAGCACTTCAATCCCGTTTCCTGCCGGGGTAATGGTACAGCCGTATCCTTCAAGGTATTCTGTTGCCACCATTTGGTTTACCGGATTGTCTTCTACCAACAACACATGCACATCGGCAAAAGACACTTGCTTCTGCGAACCCTTCTCCTTGCTACGTAAAGTATGCCGGGTAATGAAACAATCCCGCTTATTATTCTGTATTTTTTCCTGCCATGCCAAAGATAGTATCTGTGGCAGCTCTGAAGCACGAGTCGGTTTGGTCAGGTATGCATCAAACCCGAGCTCTCTCAAGCGCTCACTATCACCTTTACTCGGCACCGATGTCATGTAAACAAGTACACCGTTATCAAACAAGTGATATTTTTCTATTTTTTCCAGAAAATTGCCATCAGTCATTTCAACACTATGCGAATCAATAATCACAATATCGAATGGCGACAACCGAGAGGCAGCATTGGTTATTTTTTCAAGAGCGAGCGATGCAGACTCGGCGGTTTCAACGGTAATATTCGTACCACTGATTTGCTCAAGCAAAATAGTGCGCGATATGGGCAAGGCATCAATAAGCAATATTTTACGCCCACTAAGACAATGGGTTTCGGCATATTTGAGTTCACGATTATCTTGGCGCTTCCCGTATTGATCCGGGGTTTGATTAACATCTGAATCAAGACTCGGATCTGTCGCTAGCGTTAGGGTAAAACTGAAAACAGAGCCCTTGCCTTTTTCGCTATGAACAATAATATTTCCCTGCATCAAATAACATAGCTCCCGACAAATAGCCAAACCCAATCCGGTACCACCAAATTTACGTGTTGTTGAACTGTCCTCCTGATCAAACTTGTTAAATATTTTATCCAGCTTGCTTTGCTCTATACCGATACCGGTATCTTTCACCTTGATTAGCAAAGTGTTGGTATCATCTACCCCGTCATAAGATTCAACTGACAGCAACACATGCCCCTGTTCAGTAAATTTTACCGCATTACTTAATAGATTAAGCAGTATCTGTCGAATTCGGCCCGGATCACCAAGAAAATAGCGGCGACATTCCGGCTTGTATCTCAGCAACATTTCAATATTTTTTTCACGGCATTTTAACGCCATAAGTTCTGCAACGTCTTCCATCAGTTCTCGCAAATCCAACGGTACAATTTCCAGCTCAAGTTTTCCCGCCTCTATTTTGGAGAAATCAAGGATATCGTTAATAATCGTTAGCAGGGCATCGGCTGACTTCAGGGTATTTTCAGCATAATCACGTTGTTTGGCCGTTAAATCCGTATCCAATAACAAGCCTGTCATACCAATCACACCGTTCATTGGAGTTCGTATTTCATGACTCATATTCGCGAGAAAATCGGATTTCAAACGACTTGCAACCTGCGCCTCCTCTAACGCTTCAGTTAACTGGGACTCTATTGATTTTTGCCGTGTTATATCCGTGCGAATGGCGATATAACTCTTTGGCTTGTTGTCCTCTCCCATAAACGGCGCAATTGTTGTATCGACCCAGTAAAGTGAACCATCTTTTGCCCGATTACACACCTCATTGTGCCAAACTTTTCCGCTGGAAATTGTTTTATACATGTCAGCAAAAAATGCCTTATCATGGTATCCAGAGTTCAGGATTCGATGGTTTTTTCCCAGCAATTCCGATTTGGCATATCCGCTGATTTGGGTGAACTTTTCATTTACATAAGTTATATTTCCCCTGACATCCGTTACCGCCACGATTGAATGCTGATCGATGGCAAAGCGTTGCTCATCCAACGCAGCCAAAGCAGCTTTGGTTCTGCTATTGGTTTCTTCAAGCGCCCGGGTGTGTATCTGGCGCATCGTTATCATGTGATTGAACGCCTCTGCCAGTTTGCCGATTTCATTATTCGACACAACGTCAACTTGATGCTCCATTTCGCCAGAAGCAACCCGTCTACTGGCGCGCATTAATTTCACGATTGGCCGGGTAATTCGCCTTGCCTGAAAAACAGCGACTATTACGACGATAACAATTGTCAGTGTCAATACCATCAAGGTCAGTTTTGCAAACCAGTGAGCACTGGCAAGCGCATCACTTTCGTCAATTTCGCTGATCAACACCCAATTAATGCCTGGCACATGCAAATCGTTATGAATGCCTATCACCGGCTGTCCATTAGGTCCGGCATAAATAAATGCCGCCTCTTCTTCGTGCTCCGCTGCAATGTGTTCCGGGTCTGATCGCTCCACAAGCCAGGTAGCAAACTGCTCAGTATGAATTTCCGTTAATAAAACATCGCTGTAATCATTCCCGCTTCGTGACATTGTGGTACGCAACCGGGCATCCTCGCCCACAATATAATGTACCAGAGAACCCTCTTCACTTTTCTCTTGTCTTAATACTTCAACAATTCGGTCTGCCTTGATCTGAATCGCTATTACACCAAGTATCTTACCCGTGTCATCCCTTATCGGGGCATTAATAAATGATGCCACGGCATTATTGGAGGGAGCATATCGCTCAATATCTGACACCATCGTGTTTCCGGATCGAATTGTTTCCCTGACGGTTTGAGCAAAGCGAGTATTTGCATAAGGCCCTGCAAAAAGGTTGGTTCCCAAATCGGACTCATGTGCTACGGAATACAGAATATTTCCGTTGAAATCAATCAGAAAAATATCGTATATGTAATCATAACGCTGTTGCATATGAACCAGGTCATTTCCCGCAATTTGCGCAATTTTGCCCCAATCATTACTGTTAACGTAGTTTTTTAGGGGTTTACCACTTTCCACCCACGCCTGCGTTAACGAAACCAGCTTTTTTTTATTATTTGCATTTTCCGCCTGAAAATTAATATCCATCAATCGGTACTGAAACCAAACCTGGATAAATTTCTGGTTCAATAATGCTGATTGTGTCAGTTTTTCAACCGCTGCTTTTGTCAGGCTTTCCGTGGTCTTTTGATAGCCCATCCATGAGACGGCTGAAAGTGGTACCAAAGAAATGAGTAAAAACCACAAAACAAGACTGTATCCCAGGGAAGTGTATTTTTTTCCTGATCCCGAGGTACCGCTGTTTACACGATTTTCACTGCTCAACATGAATTATTTTCTTCACAATAGGATATCTGTTCCCGCTACTGGCTATATATCCACACACATGAATCGTGTCTTGTACTGGCCCAATTTCCACACTGACTTTACCAACCTGCATGTCCCAGAAGGGTATCGACAGCAAGGCAAAATCTCTTAACAATAAATTAATCCTTAGCTAATCCCCAGGCATAATCGGGGTTTGCTGGAAATTGATTAAATTAAACAGATAAAGTGCCGGTTTCAGGCCCAGCGGGTTTAACAAACCGCGAAATGCAACGAGTTAAACCACTTAAATCCTATCCCTTATTGGCTATTGATAATTCGCCGTTAGGCAGTAATATACTTGTATATTATTTAACACATGAGTAGCCCCCCAATATGCTTGAAGAACACCCATTTGCACAATATATTCGTATTCTTGGCAAAGGAAAACGCGGTTCACGCGGCCTAACTGAAGAAGAAGCCTTTATTTCCATGAAAATGGTATTAAATGGTGAAGTAGAAGAGTGTCAGCTTGGCGCTTATTTAATGCTATTGCGCGTAAAAGAGGAGACAGCGGAAGAAGTTGCCGGGTTTGTGCGGGCTGTGAAAAGTACATTTACACTACCCGAGCATACACCTGAGGTACAATTAGACTGGTCATCTTACGCGGGTAAACGGCGCCATTTGCCCTGGTTTTTACTCGCGGCGTTTTTATTGGCAGAAAACAAAATCAGCGTTTTTATGCACGGTGCCGAAGGCCACACCGCCGGGCGAATTTACACGCGCGATATTCTTCAGCAATTCAATCTGCAAGAGTCTCAAAGTTTTGATCAAGCAGCAGATGCCATTAGCAATAATCATTTTGCCTATTTGCCGTTGGAGTATCTATCGCCGGTCATGCATCGCATTATTCAAATGCGCCCTTTATTGGGTTTGCGCTCACCGGTACATACCATTGCCAGATTATTGAATCCATTTAACGCGCCGTGTGAAATTCAGGGCATATTCCACCCAAGCTACCGCGACACTCATCAACACGCGGCAGTTTTATTAAATCAACCGCGACTGTCTGTATTTAAAGGCGAAGGTGGGGAAATAGAACGTAACCCTGATCAAACATGTTTGGTTAAAAACGTAGTCAATGGCGAATTATCAGAAGAGCAATGGCCAAAATTGTTCACCGGC
>Ga0256830_1000254_pt1 | contig 46823 bp, 42 predicted proteins | sample 128326metaG_FD_190537 | JGI IMG/M metagenome (GOLD analysis project Ga0256830, IMG submission 190537) | Hydrothermal vent microbial communities from Lau Basin, Pacific Ocean - 128-326 | ecosystem: Environmental > Aquatic > Marine > Hydrothermal vents | place: Pacific Ocean: Lau Basin | collected...
ATTGGGAATGGCGTTACGTGGGTTTCCTGGGTATCCATTGCCACTATTGCTTCCACCAGATTTTATATAATAAAAGCCAGCGACATCACTATTCCACGGTGATGGGAGGGCTGGGGCGACCTCGTTTAAACCAAAAGTGGGCATCGGGATGCCGATCGGTGGTACGTAGTTGCTACTGGCGTTGGCGTGTAAGCTAACACTTAGCAATGAGATGATCAGCAGGTGGATGCCGTTTTTGAAGATGGAAAGGATTTTATTAAATGGCATAGTTATAGCTCCTTAAGGGCAACTTTTAAATAATGATAATCTCTATGATATTTTTCATACCTTTGTTTGTTTCACCTTAATTTGGCTGCGCGGTGACAAATAGGTTTGAACCATGTTGTTGGTAGAAGACCTCTAGGCCATTACATTGCCTGTCGGGGTACGGATACCACACATATCACTGAAGTTTTCTTACTCAAATTAATATGATTGCATGTGGTAAGCACCTTCCTTTCTGTTTTAAACTCGCCACTGGCTTTTTGGATGACTGCCCAGATGCCCAAGGTGCTTAGCTAAGTGCAATTACCAAGATAGGCTTACTGTAGCAACTGGATCGAATAGGTAGCGCCAAAAACCTTATGTATCACCAAAAACACTAAATTCCGCGTGGCGCAGGTAACTAAGAGATTGCGCTTAGAAATACAGTGCTGCACAAATAAAACTAACTATTTCAATTAATTAGACCCTACTCTGCATAAAAAAGACCATTTAGTATGATTTCCCCAACACAATCTACACTAAACTACTAAAATTACTGCTAGCCTGAATATTTCACAAAAAAGCAAAACCCTTAAAGTTAGATATAATTCAATTGCTTAAGTCGAATTCTAACAAGGTTTTGCCATCGCAAACTGTACCCAAACTTCATTTGAATTTCCAGTGCTAAATCGCAAGAAAATAGAGGCTGAATTTCGTGGTGGAGAGATCAACAATGATGACGGTGTTTTATTACTGCGTCAAATTGATAAATGCATTGGTTTATTAAATGCGGTGAATAACGTTACTCCTGATCCCCGTGACCCGCGATATATTGAACACAACCAATGGAGTTTACTGCAACAACGAACTTACGGTTTGTGTCTGGGTTACGAAGATTTAAATGATCACGGTACATTACGTGAGGATCAGTTTATGTCATCATTTCCCTCACCTCTTAAAGAACTCATTCTCGATTTTGATGCCACGCGATGATCGCATACATGATCAGCAAATTGGCCGTGATTTTCATGGGTATTATGATCATAATTGTTTTTTACCTTTAATACGTTTTTTGTCAAGAACAGTTATTTACGGCCAAGCAACATTGACGGTGCTAAACATGCCCGTTTACAACGTGCAGTTCAAGCCGATGTGGATAAGGCTGAGCAACGATTCCAGGAAGCCCATGAGACCGCCCGATTATAGACAGAAATTCGAAACGCGACAAAAAGCTGGGATAAAGAAAGACGTGTTATCGCCAAGCTGGAGCATATGAGTCAAGGAGCAAATCCACGGTTTGTGGTCACACATTTAACTGACCCAGCACAATATCCGTATAAAAAGATTTACTGTGCACGCGGGGATATGGAAAACCGAATTAAAGAGCAGCAGCTCGGTTTGTGTGCGGGCGGATATATTGCTCCTGCAATATCTCTGGCGATCACAGAACCCGTTGCCATAACTGGTGGCCAAATCGGTTTCGCGTATTATTTTCCTCTAGCTTATATCCTATTGGAAAACATACGTCGATTAGGATTACAGGAAACAGAATTGGCACACGCGCAAGCATCAACCATTCGATTGAAACCGTTGAAGGTTGGTGCAGTGATTCTGCGCAATATGCGTCTCGTTTTTTACTTTCCAGTAACTATCCTCATCAATCGCTTTTCGTTTGAGTGCTTCCCCGACACATTGACAAATAATGGGGTAAGGGGACGTTGCGCCTAAAATTTGTGAAATGCAGGTTTATTGTTCAAGATATTGCATAAAATGAGTGTCGATCAAATGAATGATGAAAGGAAATCCTGGCAATCAGTGGGGTTGCTCAGGTATCATTATGCATGTCTATCACTTCATTATCGAGGTTATTAATCCCTTTTTTGGCACTGTCGTTGCGGTTATGATTAACAGCATTCAAATAGCTGCCATCAATATCATCAGTCACATAATCACCATTAAAACAAGACGCATCGAAACGCTGAATACCTGAGTTTTCTTTGTGAATAGTGGCTTCAATCATGTCATCAAGGTCTTGATAAACCAGCCAGTCTGCACCAATCGCCTCGGATATTTCCTTATCGTTTCGATCATGACCTATCAATTCTTCTGGCGATGGCATATCGATACCGTAGACATTAGGGTAACGTACCGGGGGTGCCGCAGAAGCAAAAAACACTTTTCGCGCACCACTATCCCTTGCCATCTGTATGATTTGCTGAGACGTTGTCCCGCGCACAATTGAATCATCAACCAGTAAGACATTTTTGTCCCTGAATTCAAGATCAATTGCATTTAACTTCTGGCGAACCGATTTCTTGCGCTGTTTTTGTCCCGGCATAATAAACGTACGGCCAATATACCGATTTTTCACAAAACCTTCACTGTATTTAATCCCCAGCGTGTTTGCCAACTGCAAAGCGGAGGTTCGACTTGTATCCGGAATGGGAATAACAACATCTATTCCATGATCGGGATTTTCACGTAAAATCTTTTTCGCCAGTGCCTCACCCATGCGCAAACGTGCCTTGTAAACGGAAATACCATCAATAATGGAATCCGGTCTGGCAAAATAAACATATTCAAAAATACAGGGCGAATGCAATGTTTTTTCAGCACATTGACGTATTTCAAGCGAACCGTCCAGACCGATAATAGCGGCCTCACCCGGTGCCAAATCACGCATAAACTCAAAACCCAACGAATCGATTGCAACGCTTTCCGAAGCCAGAATGTACTCTGTACCATGAGTGCCTTCACGTTTACCAATACCCAGGGGTCGAATACCATGCGGATCACGAAAACCCACTATGCCAAAATTCGTAATCAATGCCACAGCGGCATAAGCACCACGACAACGTTTGTGCAAGCCAGTAACTGCCTGAAATACAATATTATTTTCAATTTTCATTTTTGCCTGCTCTGCCAACTCATGGGCAAAAATATTGAGCAGTACTTCAGAATCAGAATCTGTATTTATGTGTCGCAAATCTTCCTGATACAACTGCTCCATCAAGCTTTGTGTATTTGTCAGGTTGCCGTTATGGGCCAGTGTAATACCGTAAGGCGAATTCACGTAAAATGGCTGAGCTTCTGAAGACGACGATGTACCTGCCGTCGGATAACGTACGTGGCCGATACCCATTTTTCCACGCAAGCCAATCATATGACGTTTATGGAAAACATCTCGCACCAGACCATTCGCCTTGCGCAAATTCAAACGCCCGTTATCACAGGTAACAATACCCGCCGCATCCTGTCCCCGATGCTGCAATATCGTTAACGCGTCATAAATAGACTGATTTACATCTGTTTCGGCAACTATGCCAACCACACCGCACATTCACTTATCTCCAAAATAAAAATCAACGCCAATAACGACTCTGAGGTTATCGGGTACACAGAAAAAAACTGACCATCAATCACACATCAATGTCATAGGCAAATTGAGTGCTCATTTCCTCGGGAAAATTATCCTTTAACCACACGGCAAGTGTTTGAAAGTGCTCCAAAAGCGCGGACTCCTGCCACCAGCTTTCTTGGGGAATCGTTGTAAAGCCGATAACCAGCACAATAACAGCAACAATTACACCGCCACGGGCAAGCCCAAATACCACACCAATCATGCGATCAGTACCACTGAAGCCGGTTTTTTTCACCAACTGAGACACCAGAAAATTCACTAAAGAAGCAACAATAAGTGTGGAAATAAACAAACTGACAAATGATATCAATACGCGCAGCGAGTCATTGGCAATTTGACTTTCCAATAGAACAGACAATTGTGGCGTAAAGGTCACAGACAACAACACCGCTGAAATCCAGGCAACCAGCGATAACACCTCGCGAAAAAACCCCCGCAAAAAGCTTATTCCGGTAGAAAGGAGCAAAATTCCGATAATAATATAATCAATTGCATTGAATGACATGAAATTTCAAATATAAGAAAGTAATTTGAATACCGTTTTGTTTGCGGTTTTGCGTGCCTAAATCAAGAACGCGAAATTGTATCAAATCTGCGCAGTTAACAGAAGTTAATTCAACAGATTTATCTTCGCCTGATAATGAGTCCCTTAAGTTTCATCTCTTTTTCCAGCATCGACTGCATTTTAACAATTTTCTCTCGACTTAACACCGGCCCCACTCGCACACGCCAAATACTGCCACTACTGAGTTTTCGTTCATCAACGTGAGCAACGTATTGTTTTGCGCGCAATCTGTCCCTCAAATTCAGGGCATTTTCCGCATTTTTAAAACTGGCCACCTGCAACATCCAACTATGCTGCTTGTCAGCTTCTTCAATATTGGCGGAAGATGCCGACTTGCCCGCACCAGCCTCGGTACGCTTTGTTTCAGTTGTTTCGGGTTCCGTGATTTCAACTTCATTCGCCGAATTTTCAATGGCCTTGCTAACAGCTGCCGTCAATTGTTCGGAGGCTGTTAAGCCTTCACCTTCAAACTTGCCGTTGCTTTCATTTAACTGAAAAACAATGGTTGAAATTTCGCGAGGCACCTCCGGAATCGGAGAAACAGCAGAGCGTCCCAGATCCAACTTATCGGTTTCCAGTAACGCAGGAATAAAAATAATGGCCAAAGAAAGAATCACAATGGCACCAACAATACGCTGGGTAAGTGTGGTATTTTCCATTTAAGATTTCAGTAACGTTAATGCATCGGCAACGGTGAGAAACGATCCTACCACAAGTAAATGGTCATTAGGCTGCATTTTTTCCAGGCCATACTGACAAGCCTCGACAACACAATGAAATTGCTTGATTGACATGGCCTGCGCCGTGTGCCGGGATACCCGATCAAACAGCTCAGACGGCGGTAATGAACGTTCACCCTCAATGCCCGCCAACAACCAGTGATCAACCTCACCATCGAGCAAGCAAATGACTTCTTCAAGTGATTTGTCTTTGAGCATGGCAAAAACCAGGTAATTCTGCCCCAATCCGGGCAGTTTTCTTAAATTTGAGATGAATGCTTGAATACCATGGGGATTATGAGCCACATCCAAAATAATGGTCTTATCGCCCACTCTCTCCATTTGAAAACGCCCAGGTAAAGCCGCACCACTCAGACCGAGACGAATATGATTCTGACTCAATGGCAATACTGTGTTTAGCAAAGCTGTTACAGTAAGCGCCGCTGCTGCATTTTTAAACTGATGAGCACCACGCATGGCAGGCAAAGGCAAGCTGAATTTTTTTTGGTATTGTGCTTTGCTGATATTGACATCCCGAGCTTCATCCGTCACAAAGACTTGCCCTGTATTAGCCCACCAATCCCAAGTGTCATTTTTTACAAGGTAGCCAAAGTGCGCGCCCAAAAGGTAGGCCGGAATGTCATTTTCACTCAAATAGGGCAACACATTTTCGGGTAAATCATCATCTGCAATAAGCAATGGTCGCCCCTTGCGGGCAATACCCAGTTTTTCACGTGCAATTTGCTCACGCGTATCACCTAGCCATTCGGTGTGATCCAGTTGAATATTGCTAATAACGGCAACATCAGCATCAATCAGATTTACCGCATCCAGCCGGCCGCCTAAACCAACCTCAAGAATCACAACATCAAGATCGGCACGCTGAAACACATCAAATGCGGCAAATGTAGCAAATTCAAAATAGGTAATTGTGCGCTCTTCAGCATCAGCCAAGCGGCAGGCTTCAATACGTTCAAATGCCTCGCATATTTGCGCATCTGAAACAGGCGTCCCGTCAATCCGAATCCGTTCGTTGTATTTTAATAAATGCGGGGAAGTGTAGCTACCTACACGATAGCCGCCTGACACATACAAGGACTCAAGAAACGCAACCGTTGAGCCTTTTCCGTTTGTGCCCGCGACAAGAATCACTTTTGTTGCCAGTCGCTGCGTTATCAGGCGAGTGAAAATGGGGCGGATACGATCCAGGCCCATATCGATAGACCGACTGTGCAACGTCATCTGCCAGTCAAGCCAGTCTTGAAGTGTAGAAAACGTCACAGTGTTCAGCGAATCAGGATTATTTATGATTGAAAATTTTTGCCAGATGACTAATTTTATGACGCAATTGATTCCGATTGACAATCATGTCTATTGCCCCGTGCTCCAGTAAAAACTCACTACGCTGAAAACCCTCTGGCAGTTTTTCACGTACCGTTTGCTCAATAACACGTGGTCCTGCAAAACCAATTAAGGCATTTGGCTCAGCGATATTAACATCGCCCAACATGGCAAAACTCGCTGATACCCCTCCCATGGTCGGGTCGGTTAATACGGAAAAATAAGGAATACCACGTTCACTTAATTTAGTCAGTACAGCGCTGGTTTTCGCCATTTGCATAAGGGAAAACAAGGCTTCCTGCATACGTGCTCCCCCACTGGCTGAAAAGCAAACCAGCGGAATTTTTTCCTCAAGTGCAATATTGGCAGCCCGGACAAATCGCTCACCAACCACCGAGCCCATAGAGCCCCCCATAAAGCGAAATTCAAAGGCTGCCGCCACCATTGGCACCTCAAGCACTGTGCCCTTCATGGTCACAAGTGCATCTTTTTCACCTGTGGCCTTTTGCGCCTGAGAAATTCGATCCTTGTATTTTTTACTGTCTTTGAATTTCAATACATCTTCGGGCGACAGGTTTTCGGCAATTTCTTCCCTACCCGCTTCGTCAAAAAACACATCCAGTCGACGACGTGCCCCAATCCGCATATGATGATTGCATTTGGGACAAACTTCCAGATTGCGCTCCAGCTCGGAACGAAACAATGTTGCATTGCAACCAGGGCATTGTGACCAAAGTCCTTCAGGCACGGTGCCTTTAGTTTCTGTTCGAATGCGTGACGGTATTATTTTTTCAAACCAACTCATATATATCCCGTATTAAAAAATTCATGTGGCTACTCGCGCCTGACGTCAAGTAGCGATTTGTTCATTGATCGCAATCAGCCGGATTTTGCTGTTACCGAAATGATTCTATCTTCGTTCAGCAAAATTACCACAATTACCTCAAACAGCGTCCATTGCCTGGCGCAAGCCAGAAAGAAAGTGAGACACTTCTGCTATGATTGTGTGCTGATCATTTTGGTGTTCGGCAATGCGATTCACAATGGCGCTACCAACGACGACACCATTTGAAAAATTAGAAACCGTTGCCGCTGTTTCGGCATCTTTAATTCCAAAACCAACACAAACAGGCAGGTCAGTAAAATCCCTCAATTCTGCAAGCTTTGACGCAACAACCGCAGTATCAATGCTTTTTACACCTGTCACACCTTTGAGGGAAACATAATACAAAAAGCCTTTGCTGTATTTTGTAATCAGCTTAAAGCGTTCAACCGTACTCTCGGGCGAAACCAGAAAAACAGGATCAAGCTGGCAAGCATCCAGTTCACGGATAAATTCTTCCGCTTCTTCCGGCGGTAAATCCACGGTTAATACACCATCAACACCAGCAGCAGAGGCCTTTTCGGCAAATTGTTTGTAACCCATAACTTCAACCGGGTTCAAATATCCCATTAAAACAATTGGCGTATCCTGATTTGTTTCTCGAAACTCGGCGACCATCGCCAACACATCCGTTAACGATGTGTTATGCAACAACGCGCGTTCACAAGCCTGTTGAATGACCGGGCCATCTGCCATCGGATCAGAAAATGGTACACCGATTTCAATGATGTCTGAACCTGCATCAACCATTGCGTGCAATAAGGGCACTGTCATTTCAGGAAAAGGATCACCCGCCGTTACATAAGGTATTAAGGCTTTCTTGTTCTGTGATTTTAAATCAGCAAATTTTGTATTGAGCCTGCTCATACTGTGATTCCCTCCAAGGCAGCAACAGTATGAATGTCTTTATCTCCCCTGCCGGATAAATTTACCAGTATATTTTTTCCTCGCCCCATTTCCGCCGCCAGCTTTGCCGCGTAAGCCAGCGCGTGACTTGACTCCAACGCAGGAATAATTCCTTCAATTTTGGTTAAGGCATGAAAAGCATCCAGCGCCTCAGTATCAGTAACCGCAACGTAATTTGCACGACCAATATCTTTTAACCACGCGTGCTCAGGGCCAACACCGGGGTAATCCAGGCCAGCAGAGATCGAATGTGTTTCGATAATCTGACCGTTTTCATCTTCCATCAAATAAGTGCGGTTACCGTGCAATACGCCCGGTTTACCTTTGCATAATGGTGCGGCATGTCGCCCGGACTCAAGACCGTCACCACCACCTTCTACACCATAAATTTCGACCGTTTCATCATTCAGAAAAGGGTGAAATAAACCAATGGCATTTGAACCACCGCCAACACAGGCGACCAGCGCATCTGGCAACTTACCGGTTTTTTCTAACATTTGTGCGCGCGCTTCTCGACCGATAACACGCTGAAAATCACGTACCATTTCAGGGTAAGGATGCGGCCCGGCAACGGTGCCAATAATGTAAAAGGTATTATCGACATTTGTTACCCAATCACGCATGGCTTCATTTAATGCGTCTTTTAATGTTTTTGAGCCGGAGGTCACTGGCACCACTTTAGCACCCAGTAACTTCATGCGATACACATTGGCGGCTTGTCGGTTTACATCAACCTCACCCATGTAAACCACGCACTCCAAGCCCAGTCTTGCCGCAACCGTGGCCGTTGCAACACCGTGTTGCCCGGCACCTGTTTCGGCTATAATACGGGTTTTGCCCATCCGCTTGGCGAGTAAAGCTTGCCCAATGGTGTTGTTAACCTTATGGGCACCGGTATGATTCAAATCTTCGCGTTTTAAATAAATATTAGCACCACCAATACGGGCAGACCAATGTTTAGCCAGATAAACGGGAGACGGCCGCCCCACATAATCAGCCAAATCCTTGTCTAATTCAGCAAGAAAAGCCGGATCGTTTTTAAACAGTTCATACGAACGCGTCAATTCTTCAATCGGTGCCATCAGTGTTTCAGCGATGAAACGGCCACCAAAAATTCCAAAATGCCCTTTTTTATCCGGCATTTGCGGAATATTCGCTTGTTTACGTCTTTCTATAAAGGTCACTACTTTTATCACCTAAGCTCTAGCTGGCATGACTCTGCCTCAACCGTCTTCTTGGTATCACCCAAGCTAACACCACGAATAAATTTTTTCATTTTGTCGGCATCTTTTATGCCTTTGGCTGACTCAACGCCACTGCTCACATCCACCCCATAAGGCTTCACCTGCCTGACCGCGCTTTCCACATTTTCAACCGTCAAGCCGCCGGCAAGCACTATCGGTTTAGTAAACCCGTCGGGAATTGCGCGCCAGTCGAATTTGTCACCACTGCCACCGGATGCACCTTTTTCATGGCTGTCGAGTAAAAAACCAACCGCTGCTGAATATTGCGATGCGTATTCTACAGGATTTACCCCCCCACCCATCGGAATTGCTTTGATATAGGGCATGTCAAACTGCTCACAAAAAGAGACCGACTCGTCACCGTGAAATTGTAACAAATTTAACGCTGTTTCACGGATAATTGCAGAGACTTCATCTGACGATTGATTCATAAACAAACCCACCGTCTGCGCAAACGGGGGCAACTGGCGCATAATCGGCTTGGCGTCCACGGCATCGATAAAACGCGGGCTGGATTTTACAAAAACAAAACCTAGCGCATCAACGCCTAAATCAATTGCAGTTAGTGCATCTTCCAGACGGGTAATACCGCATATCTTAGTGCGTGTTCGAAACAATTTTCACTCTTTTGACCTCAAATTATAACTGAAGATTACCAGATTGGTGCAGGATGTGAAACTTGCGGCAACTGAAATATTTGATCATAAGATACCCCGGTGAGATACAAACCGTAGGGCTGGGCAGTTACGCCGCCTTTGGTTCTGTCACGTGTTTCAAGTATTTCCTTTGCCCAAATCGGCTCACGAACCCCGGCACCGATCTCCATCAACACACCGGCTATATTCCTCACCATATGATGCAAAAACGCCGTGGCTTCAATATTGATCAATACAAACTGGCCTTTGCGACTCACCTTCAAAGCTAGCACTTCTTTCACCGAACTTTTCGCCTGGCAAGCAACCGCCCGGTAAGCATTGAAATCATGTGTACCGACAAGATAGTTAGCCGCTTCCTGCATGCGCGCAACGTCCAGCGGACGATATTCCCAGGTAGTACGGTATGCCAAATACGTCGGCCGGACATTGCGATTAAAAATCACATACTGATAGCGACGTCGGCGCGCGGAAAAACGCGCATGAAAGTCATCAGGTACAGGTGTCGCCCATAATACGCACACATCCTTGGGCAAATTCGCGTTTGCACCATACACCCAGCTACGGTTACTACGCTTTGCATCGGTATCAAAATGCACGACCTGCTCTGCGCCGTGTACACCGGTATCCGTTCTACCTGCACAAATTACCCGAATCGGTTGATCAGCCACCACAGACAATGCGGCTTCCAGGGTTTCCTGCACGGTTTCCACATCGTCTTTTTGCGCTTGCCAACCACTATAAGCATGGCCATTATACTCAACACCGAGCGCTATTCTCATTGCTTTGCTTTCACTTTTTCCATCATTTTTCTGCTCTCATCAAAATTGCAAATTCAAACCAACAAATAACGTTATTATCAATAATGGTATCAGCCACTGACTCCAATGTGGCAACGGTATAATTGCAAACGCCACCTCGCGCATATTCATCGATTGGTTTTCGAGCTCAATAATTTTATCGACCAATTGTTGTGAAACCTGCCGGGTGTATTGATTTAACTGCCTCAATTTAAACGCCGGCATTTGACCTGGGGTATCAGTTTGCTGAAAAGATGGTGACTTGACAGCCTCCAGTGTCAACAATACCCGAACAATAAAACGCTCCCGATTCACACCCATACACTGCAATGGCGTCGCCATAAAATACAGCCCCGTTAATAATTCCGAGCGATTAAGCAATCGCAACAAACTTTCCACCGCAAACACCAACAACACCAATGCACCAATGCGCTCCAGGGCTTGTGCCAGTCCTTCAAGCGTTGGCGACCATCTATCCAGTACAGGCCAAATTAACTGCCCCGGCGTAAACCAGAGATACATGATAAAAAGTGAAATAAAAAAGATTCGCAAACGCTTAACCATCCCCCACACCTTTGGTGCAGGCAGTTGGCGAGTCACCGTCCAGACAAGTATCAGCAATAAAAGACCTGCAAGACTTGATATTATTTGCCCCAATGAAACAAAGGCGGCAAAAACCATAAAACTCAGCAAGCTAATCAGGGGATGAATTTTCACTGGAACACGATACTAAAAAACGAGAAATTGTAATGGGTATTGCAATATGACAAAAAGCAAAACCAACATCAGGTAGTAACAGGAGATTTTTAAATAGGGTAAAACAGGAGGAAAAAAACCGGCAATACAGCTTATTTTATTCGAGGTGTGACGATCAATTCGCCATTGTTGTCCTTTTATTTTTCGCACCGACCGCCGCAACAACCAGCCTCCCCAAAAAAGGCAGCTTAATGCCAACCAGATCATCCCCAACATACGCAATAACACTTCCAGCAATGCAGGCTCATGGGCCCAGTTCAAACTGACAAATGCAGGCAACTGCCCAATACCCCGGTTAATCGGAGAATACGCCCACCACAAACCGGCCGTCATTACTATTAGCGCAGCAAGAACCAACAGATAATAGACAACAAGGGAGTGTCTGTTTTGTTTTTGTTTCACCTGTTCCAGACTCGTTTCCAACTTTATTCCCACCCGAGATACGGTTTTTCCAACCGACGAAACCATAACACGGGTTCATCGCAAAACTCGCATTTTACAAATCAAAAGAACACGTGGCCAGAAAAAGTATTTATTCAACGCTGAACAGATCCACAAACAAGCCGGGCAAAACGCGAAAACAGCAATGCAAACCCCGATAAACTGACATAAAAACAGCCCCACAAAGCTTTTTCTGACGTTTTGGTGTATGCTATCAGTATATCAACATCTGACATACACTTGCTGACGAAACACATGAAATCACTTGAACATATCCTTGAGAACTGGTTATTTAGCAGCCGCTGGTTGCTAGCCCCCTTTTATGGCGGACTGGTACTTACCATTTTTGTTTTACTGATCAAGTTTGCTCAAGAGCTTTTCGTTTTCGTACCCACGATTCTCGAAGCCGATTTAAAAATCGTCATGCTGAAGATTTTATTGTTGATTGACATCACCTTGCTCGCCAACTTGCTGCTCATTATTATCTTCGCCGGTTATGAGACCTTTATCTCCAAAATTGACCATACCCATGACGATGACAGACTAAGCTGGATGGGGACGGTTGATTTTTCCGGTTTAAAAATCAAGCTTTTTGGTTCAATTGTCGCTATCTCCGGTATTGAGTTATTAAAAGCCTTTCTGCTTTTTGACAAGTACACCAACAATCAACTTATGTGGCTGGTTATTATTCATTTAACATTTGTTATTTCCGGTCTGCTTTTCACTTATATGGACAAAGTAACAGCGCAAACCAAAAAGATGGAATCCGAGTCAAACAATATTAACCAAAATAACCACCGTCCGGATCCAAAATAGATATCACAGATAACCAAAATTACAATACCGCATAAATTGCATTCTCAACCCCTGTTTTTTTCACGTATTCACTCAAGATTTTCTTTAAGAAGTCGACTAACTACCTGTAATAACATTCCTTTATAGCAAAACGGGAATGAACAAGCCATGATTCAGATAGATATTTTAAATACCAACATGACTCTATTGTAGGACGCGACATGAAAATTAATGAGCCAATTACCAACAATAACATCACAATTCCTGAAGGTCAGGTTCTGATATCAACCACAGACCTGAAAGGAATCACAACCAGCGCAAATGCCGCTTTTATCAAGACAAGCGGCTTCACTGAAGATGAGTTAATTGGCAAAAATCACAATATTGTTCGCCACCCCGATATGCCACCGGCCGCATTCCAGGATTTGTGGGAAACATTAAAAGACAATAAACCCTGGCTGGGGATTGTGAAAAATCGCGCCAAAAATGGCGACCATTACTGGGTAAAAGCCTATGTGGCCCCAACCATTGTTAACGGTCAGTTAACTGGCTACCAATCGGTCAGAATCCAGGCAAGCCAGGAAGAAATTCAGCGAGCAGAGCGTTTTTATCAAAAAATTAATGCCGGAAAGTCCCGCTTTATCAACCCTCTGACTTTCGCACAAAAACTCTACGCGATGTTGGCAACCGGATTGGCAATTTCTTCCGTCGGATACGGGCTTTCACTCTATCTGGGCAACCCGCTTTACACCGCTATCGGCTTGGGCATCGGGACTTTTGCTTCCTATTTAATTTCACGCACCATCACCACGCCGGTAAACGAAGCCGCCGCCAAAGCCAGCAAGGCAATCCATAACCCGCTAGCACAAGAAATCATCACCGGACGTGTCGGTAAATTTGGCAATATATTATTGGCCATGGAATTACAGGAGGCAAAATTACGGACATTTGTTTATCGGGCTGACCTCACCAGTTCCAAGCTTGACGAGACAGTCACCGAAACCAAAGACGCATTTAATCAAACAATGGCCAGCATCAATCAGCAAAAATCAGAAATCGACATGGTTGCAGCCGCAATTAATGAAATGACCAGCAGCACCGAAGAAGTCAGCGATAATACAACAGCGGCTTCAGAATCAGCGAAAAGTGCCCGGAATGAAGTGGAAAAAGTCAATACCGGCGTTTCAGCTACCATTGATATTATCTCGGCGCTGGAAAAAGACATGACAAGCGCCGTATCAGTCATCCATCGACTTGCTGAGAATAGCCAGGACATCGGTGCAGTTCTCGACGTGATTCAAGGCATTGCTGAACAAACCAATCTACTTGCGCTTAACGCCGCAATAGAAGCCGCGAGAGCCGGTGAAGCCGGTCGTGGTTTTGCCGTGGTTGCCGATGAAGTCAGAACACTTGCCACAAGAACAGCCGACTCCACCCAGGAAATAGACAAAATCATCAACCAAATACAAGCGGCAGCCAAGGATGCAGTAACTTCGATGGATACAGCAAAGTCCAGAGCAGAAGACAGTGTTAAACACGTCAAAGAATCCGCCAATGGCATTGACCTTATTACAGAGTCAATCCGCAATATCGAAAATATGAACAGCGAAATAGCCTCTGCGTCAACACAGCAAAGTGAAGTTTCAAAAGACATTAATCGCAGCATTCACGAAATATCAGAAAGTGTAAGTTCCACCGTGTCGGCAGCGGAAATGACTGTTGGAAGAACCAATGTATTTTCCAACTTGTCGAAAGAACTTCAAACACTGGTTAATCAGGGCAAAGAATAAAAGCCGAAAAATCAGGCGGGGTAATTTAACTACAAAAATTGTCCCGCCTAAGCTGCGCTTGTTACTGCCCCCTGTTTGTTGGCAGACATTTCAATCGGCAAATCATACAGGCGCTCTTTTCGCCAATTCCGGTACCAATCGGGATTAAAATCCAGATCTTCAAGCACGCTCATTTCGTAGGCTTTGCGAAAATGCACAGCGGTACGAAAGGCATGAATATCCTGGTCGGCTGTGACTTTGCCAATGGCACCTACCTGAAATTTCTTGTTTTTCACTACGCCTTTTTCTTTCCAGTGAACCTGGTAAACCAGATAGGAGGTATTCCGCCGCTTGTCAAGCGTTCGGGTTTTAGTAACCCCGCGAACGCCGGTACTCTTGTTATTTGTTAGCGCGCCACGATCCACCAGACTTTTTATCCGTGAACCGAGTATAACCAGTTGCTGGTCTCGCCAACTTTGCGCCGCTGCCAAAGACTTGGCTTTACCCCCCCATGAGGAGTGAGAAAAATAACGGCTGTGTTCCTTGCCCTTACGCACAATTCGCACTTGATAGCCGTGCTTGTCAGGCTCTGTAATGTGTTTTAATGGAGCTATAATCAATGAATCAATCCAACTTAATATAACAACTCATTACAGTATAGAAAAACTTCCCGGCTTAGTCCATTAGTACTAATCTATTTGTTACCCCGCTGTCAGACCAGGACACCATAGCAAAAGAAATATGCTCGCCAATCAAGCCACTGCACACAAATTCGAGCTAGACAGGAGTATAAATCTCTTTCAACTTGGTACCTAAACCAGCCGGCGATTTAGTCGTTGCTACACCAGCCGCTTCCAAGGCCGCATATTTTTCATCCGCTGTGCCTTTGCCACCGGCGATAATCGCTCCTGCGTGCCCCATTCTCTTACCTTTGGGTGCTGTCACACCGGCAATATAAGCGACAACGGGCTTGGTCACGTTCGCCTTAATGTATTCGGCTGCCTCTTCTTCCGCTGTGCCGCCAATTTCCCCCACCATGACAATGGCTTCCGTTTTTGGGTCATTTTGAAATAAGTCGAGGCAATCAATAAAGTTTGTACCGGGAATCGGGTCACCACCGATGCCAATGCAAGTGCTCTGACCAAAACCAAGGTCGGTGGTTTGTTTAACAGCTTCATAGGTTAATGTGCCTGAACGCGAGACAATACCAACGCTTCCGGGTAAATGTATTGGGCCCGGCATGATGCCAATTTTACATTCCCCGGGGGTGATAATACCCGGGCAGTTTGGCCCAATAACACGCACACCCGCATCCTGTACCACTTTTCGTGCTTGCAACATGTCCAGCGTCGGAATACCTTCGGTGATACACACAATTAATTCAATGCCCGCGTCGGCTGCTTCCAGTATCGCATCTTTGCAAAATGGCGCCGGCACATAAATCATGGTTGCTGTTGCGCCGGTTTCGTCCACGGCTTCACGAACCGTATTAAAAACCGGCAAACCTAAATGCGTTTGCCCGCCTTTGCCCGGTGTAATACCACCGACCATTTGCGTGCCATATTCAATCGCCTGTTCGGAATGAAACGTACCTTGTTTGCCGGTAAATCCCTGGCAAATCACTTTTGTGTCTTTATTTACAAGTACGCTCATGCTTTATTACCTCCGATAGATGCGACTGCTTTTTTCGCCGCTTCATCCAAATTTTCTGCGGCGATAATATCCAAACCGCTTTGCGTTAATAATTGACGACCGCGTTCAGCGTTATTGCCTTCAAGCCGGACGATAACCGGCACGGCAACATGCACCTCTTCCACCGCACCAATAATGCCTTCGGCAATCATATCGCAGCGCACAATGCCACCAAAAATATTCACTAACACGGCTTTCACGTTGCTATCGGATAAAATAATTTTAAACGCTTCTGACACCCGGTCTTTGGTTGCGGTGCCGCCCACATCAAGAAAGTTTGCCGGGTCTCCCCCATTTAACTTAATTAAATCCATGGTGGCCATTGCCAAACCGGCGCCATTGACCATGCAGCCGATCTCGCCTTCCAATGCAATGTAATTTAAATCCCATTCACGGGCTTCCACTTCACGCGCATCCTCCTGAGAGCTGTCGCGCATTTTTTCGATGTCAGGTAGCCGATATAGTGCACTGTCATCAATATTTATTTTTCCATCCAGACACAACAGGTCACCGCTTTTGGTCACAACCAGGGGATTAATTTCAATCAAGCTTACATCTTTTTCATGAAACAGTTTCATCAAGCCTGAGAGAATTTGACTAAACTGTTTTATTTGCTCACCTTTTAAACCCAGGCCAAACGCTAACTGACGGCATTGATAAGGCTGCAAGCCAACCACCGGATGAATCGCTGTTTTCAGGATTTTTTCAGGCGTTTCCTCTGCAACTTTTTCAATATCCATACCGCCTTCAGTGGAGGCCATAACCACAATGCGCTTTAATGAACGATCGATGACCGCCCCAAGATAAAGTTCACGCGCGATGTCACTGGGCATTTCAATTAATACCTGATTCACAGGCTGCCCATTTGCATCGGTTTGAAAGGTCACAAGGCGCGTGCCTAGCATTTCTTTTACAGCATCAAGTGCATCAGCCTTTGAGCTGACAATTTTGACGCCCCCGGCCTTACCGCGACCACCGGCATGCACCTGCGCTTTTACCACATAACGATCGGTGTCCAACGAATCTATCGCTTCGTCGGCTTGTTGCAGATTATTGACAACCACATTTACAGGCACAGCTACCCCGTATTGTTCAAACAAGGCTTTTGCCTGATATTCGTGTAAATTCATTTTTTCTATCCCTGTTTACTCAGTTTTTCGAGTTAATACTTGTTTAGCGAGCACTTAACACAGAAACATCCGTAACATAAGTCGCCCGATTAAAACCCTTGTTTGCTTTATTTTTTCTTGGCTTGAACCGCATGAATCGCATTTCCATGAACAGACAATGCGGCCTCATGAAGCGTTTCTGACAAGGTAGGGTGGGCAAACATTGTCATTGCCAGATCCTCTGCGCTGGCACCAAACTCCACGGCAATCTTGGCCTGCGCGATCAACTCAGCGCTTTGCGGGCCAATCATATGCACACCGAGTACCCTGTCTGTTTGCGCGTGTGCAATCACTTTTATAAAACCTGCGGTATCATTAATTGCACGCGCTCGGCCATTGGCCGAAAACGGAAACTTGCCTACATTGTATGGAATTCCTGCACCTTTCACTTCCTGCTCGGTTTGACCTACCCAGGCAATTTCCGGCGCAGTATAAATCACTGAAGGAATAGTATCCAGATTAACAGCTAATGGATGATGACCGGCGATCAATTCTGCAACAACAACACCTTCTTCCGAGCCTTTATGCGCCAGCATCGGGCCACGCACCACATCACCAATGGCGTAAACACCGTCAATATTCGTCCGGCAAAATTCATCGACAAGTACAAAACCGCGATCATCAAGCTTGACTGCACTCGTCTTATCAACCACGCCGGCAGAATTTGGCGCCCGCCCCACTGCCACTATCAACTTATCAAAGGATGATGTCTGCTTGCCGGCTTTGTCTTCATATTCAAGGATAACTTTTTTGCCCTTAATCGTGCTGGCCGTAATTTTTACGCCCATACAAAAAGTCAAACCCTGTTTTTTAAACTGTGCCAATGCTTCTTTACCCACATCGACATCTGCAGTGGGTAGGAAATTGTCCCGCGACTTAAACATGGTGACCTCAGCACCGAGTCTGCGCCAGACACTGCCAAGCTCCAAAGCAATAACACCCGCGCCGATTACACCCAGTTTCTTCGGTACTTTATTGAATGCAAGTGCACCAGTTGAATCAACAATAAACGCTTTGTCAAAAGGTGCAACACCAAGTTCCGTTGGCGAGGAACCTGTGGCGATAATAATATTCTTGGCCTGTATCGCGTCTGTTTTGCCGTCATGTAAATGTAGCGCTACTTTTTTATCTGCCTTTAATACACCTTTACCGTGAAAAAAATGAATTTTATTTGCCATGAACAAAGCCGCAACACCAGAGGTTAATTCACTAACCACTTTGTCCTTTCTTGCCAACATGGTTTTTAAATCTAAAGAGACATCTTTGACTTTAATGCCGTGCACTGCATGCGCATGCAAGGTATGTTCATACAGCTCGGAAGATTCGATTAAGGCTTTTGATGGAATACAGCCTACATTTAAACAAGTCCCCCCGGGGGATTCTTTACCGTTAGCGTTTTTCCAGTCATCGATACAGGCGGTTTTCAAGCCCAGTTGTGCACACCGTATTGCCGCAACATAGCCACCAGGGCCGGCACCAATCACTATTACATCAAACTCTTTCATGGCTGTCTCCTTTAGACCATCTATAAGCCATCTGCGCCATCAATCATTCCGTTCAACGCTCAATCAAAACTCAACGCTCAACTTGAGTCCTGAACGGCCTTCTTTATTATACATCCAGCAACAATCGAACAGGATCTTCCAGCGCGTTTTTAATGGCTACTAAAAATTGTACAGCACTGCGTCCGTCTACAATGCGATGATCATACGTCAAAGCAACATACATAATAGGCCGAATAACGATTTCCCCATCAACCACAACTGGCCTTTCGACAATATTGTGCATACCTAAAATGGCGCTTTGTGGTGGATTCAAAATCGGTGTTGATAACATTGAACCAAAAACACCGCCATTCGTAATTGAGAATGTACCACCTGTGATTTCATCCAAACCTAATTTATTATCCCTTGCTTTGACACCGTATTCACGAATTTTCGCTTCAATCTGCGCTAAATTCATTTGCTCTGCATCACGCAAAATAGGCACGACTAAACCACGCGCTGAACTCACCGCTATGCCCACATCGAAAAAACCGTGATAGACAATATCATCGCCATCGATCGATGCATTTATTTCAGGAAATTCTTTTAACGCCTCGGTTGAAGCCTTGACGAAAAAAGACATAAAACCCAGTTTTGTATCATGCTTCTTTTCAAAAGCCGCTTTATATTTGCCGCGAATATCCATGATCGGTTTCATGTCGACTTCGTTAAAGGTGGTCAACATTGCCGCTGTATGTTGTGCATCCACCAATCGCTCGGCAATTTTCATTCGCAAGCGTGTCATGGGTACACGCTTTTGCGGACGTTCGCCTTCCACAACTCCAACATCGATTGCCGATGGCGTGGCTGCGTTTTGTACATCTTCTTTTAAAATCCGGCCGTCTTTGCCGCTGCCTTTTAACTGTTTTAAATCCAGACCTTTTTCCATAGCCAATTTTTTAGCTGCGGGATTAATTTTAATATCAACTGCTGATGTGGTCGCCTGCGGAGACGAAGCTGATACTTGTTTTTCTACAGGCTCAGCCACTTCTATTGACTCGGCTTTTGATTCTACTATCGACGGCGCAGGCGATGCAGTGGCGTTTTCATCTATTTTCGCAATTGGCTGTAAAGATAAAACCACAGCACCTTCCGGCTCCAATATTTCGGTTATCACACCTGCAACCGGCGCGGGTACTTCAAACACAACTTTGTCGGTTTCAATTTCCGCAATCACTTCTTCGATATCTGCCCAATCACCCACCGCCTTATGCCAGGTGATAATGGTGCCATCAGCTACTGACTCTGGAAATCCAGGCACTTTTACGTCTGTCATCTACTTTATCCTTTTAACAATTAATTTTCCCTTGCACACCCAATGCGTCACCAATCAGCTCATTCAATTGCGCTTTGTGCAAACCAGGGTAACCCACCGCCGGCGCAGCTGAGAAGGGGCGGCCTGCGTATTCCAAATAAAATCGGTCATCCAAAATTGCGCGAACATGGTGCTGACTGGTAAACCACGAACCCTGGTTTTTTGGCTCTTCCTGACACCAGATAAACGTCTCTGCATTTTTGTAACGCTGCAACTCTTTTTTCATCAACGCTACGGGAAACGGATACAACTGTTCCATGCGGATAATAGCAATGTGATTCAATTCCAGTTTGCGACGCTGTTCAAGTAAATCATAGTAAATTCGTCCATGACATAGCACAATGCGTGTCACCTTATGCTCATCAATAGCGTCAATTTCTGACATAACCGGCTGAAAGCCACCAGCAGTCAACTCAGACATGTCACTAACCGCAAGTTTGTGTCGCAATAAACTTTTTGGCGTAATCACGATAAGCGGCTTGCGGCAAGTAGACAACATTTGTTGACGCAACAAGTGAAAAATCTGCGCAGGGGTTGTCGGGACACACACCTGCACGTTATTTTCTGCGCATAATTGCAAATAACGCTCAATTCGGGCTGAAGAATGCTCTGGTCCCTGCCCTTCGTAGCCGTGAGGCAGAAACATAACCAAACCACTCAAACGATTCCATTTTTGCTCTCCAGCACTAACGAACTGATCAATTACCACCTGAGCGCCGTTGGCAAAATCACCAAACTGCGCTTCCCAAATCACCAGCGTACGTGGATCTGTCGTGGAGTAGCCATATTCAAAAGCCAACACCGCTTCTTCCGACAAGAGGGAGTTAATAACCAAGAACTTGGCCCGATCACGCTCAACATTTCGTAACGGCACATATGATTTTCCGGTGTTTTGATTAACGATCACCGCATGGCGATGAAAAAACGTTCCGCGCCCAACATCCTGCCCCGACAAGCGCACATGAAAATTATCTGTAACCAGCGATGCGTACGCCAATGTTTCTGCACAGCCCCAATCAAACGGAATATCACCCGCTGCCATTTTTCGGCGGTTTTCAAAAATTTTATTCACGCTAAAATGTAACTTGAAATCATCGGGTATCCGCGTTACCCGCTCGATCAGGTGGGTAATTCTTTTTTTATCAATACAGGTATCAACTTTAGATGAACAAGCTTTTTTCAAATAGGATCGCCAATCATTGTGAAAGCGATATTTTGCCTCAGCATTTGACATTTGCCCCTTTACAACTGAATTTCCCTGATCAAGCTCTTGTCGATAAACATTCAGCAATTCATTCGCCTCTCCCTTATCAATAATACCTTGTGCCAACAGCTTTTCGGCATAAATAGCCCGGGGTGATTTTTTGTTTTTTATCAACTGATACATCAATGGCTGAGTCGTATAAGGCTCATCGGCTTCGCTGTGGCCATGCTTGCGATAACAGACCAAATCAATCACCACGTCTTTATGAAATTTCATCCGATAATCCATTGCCAATCGGGAAACAAAATAAACCGCTTCAGGGTCATCGCCATTAACGTGAAAAATAGGGGCATTCACCATCTTTGCCACGTCCGAGCAATACACAGTTGAACGTGCATCAAGCTGGTTACTTGTGGTAAAACCAATTTGATTGTTAATTATGATGTGAATAGTGCCCTTGGTGGAAAACCCCCGGGACTGAGACATATTAAATGTCTCCATGACCACGCCCTGCCCAGCGAAAGACGCATCGCCGTGAATGATAACGGGAATAACCTGATCACCATGATGATCCAGTCGCCGCTCTTGCCTGGCGCGAACAGACCCTTCTACAACCGGCGCAACAATTTCCAGGTGGGACGGATTGAAGGCCAGTGCCAAATGAATCATTCCATTACGTGTAGGGACATTGCTGGAAAACCCCATATGATATTTCACGTCTCCGGTTCCGTCTTTGAGCTGCTTTGCTTTTCCTTCAAATTCCTGAAAAAGTTCACCCGGCGTTTTCCCCATAATATTGACCAGCACATTCAATCGTCCACGATGTGCCATACCAATAATCACTTCGCGCGCGCCCTGGCTTCCCGCCCGCTGGATACAGGCATTTAACATGGGGATTAAACTGTCACCACCTTCCAGTGAGAAACGCTTCTGACCAACATATTTGGTATGCAGATACCGCTCCAAGCCTTCAGCCGCCGTAATCTGCGATAGCAATTCCTTTTTTACCTTGCTCGACAATTGGACCTGGGTAAAATGACGCTCCAAATGGGATTGAATCCATTCGCGCTCAGCCATCGTCGTACAATGCAAGTATTCCGAGCCGACCTTGCCGCAATAACTTTTCTCCAGAATCGCCACAATATCCCTGAGTGGCAACTTGTCGGGCGCGTGCAAATCCCGTGTCACATATTCAGAATCCAGATCAGCTTCTAGCAAGTTGTATTTTTGCAGGGATAGAGAAGGTACTTCGATTTTTGTCCGATCATGCAATGGGTCAAAGTCGGCTTTTTGATGCCCACCAAATCGATAGGCGTGTATCAACTGCTGAACACCAACCTGTTTTTTATAATGCACAATATCATCACTGCCAATCGGGGAGCGGCATTGCGGCTGCCGACCTAACTCACGAAAATAGGCTTTAACCTCACTGTGTCGTTCACACGGGGATAAGGTTTGCCCTGCAATGCCGGGCGACGCATCCGCAGGAGAAAGTGCCGAAAATATCGCTCGCCATTGCTCACTGACCGATGACGGATCAAGCAAGTAATCTTCATACAGTAACTCCAGATAATCAGCACTCGCACCCGCCAGGCCGGAGCTTTTCCACAGCTCAACCATATCTTTCCGAACAGCACCATTTTTGCTCATTTATCACCCAACCCTAATCCATTTGATTCGATAATTTTCAATCCTGATCAGCATACACCTACATCATAAACCGTGCTTTAAAAAACTAGCAAATCAACTACTTATTAAGCAATTGATAGCAATTCCAATACCGTATCGACAGAAATCCAAATAAAAATAGCGCTATTTCGCAAATCTACGTTAATATTTCTGTGTGTTTGTGGTAGTTTATGCCCCGATACGAGCACACTAGAATACTTTCGGTACTATTTTGCAGCCTAATTCTGCACTCTTCTTATGCAAATTATTTTTTGCAAGCAATAAAAAGCCGATCCTCATTTACAGAGAAAAAAATGGAACAACAAAAAAGTTATAGTTACGATGATTTGATTGACTCCGGCCACGGCAAAGTATTTGGGCCTGGGAACGCACGCTTACCACTGCCACCGATGTTAATGTTTGATCGCATTACCACTATTGATGAAAATGGCGGTGAGCACGGCAAAGGGCAAATTATTGCAGAATTGGATATAAAGCCGGACTTGTGGTTTTTTGGTTGTCACTTTGAAAGTGACCCGGTTATGCCCGGTTGCCTTGGCCTGGATGCCATGTGGCAACTGGTGGGATTTTACCTTGGCTGGCGTGGCGGCCCAGGCCGTGGACGTGCCTTGGGCTCAGGCGAAGTGAAGTTTACCGGGCAAGTAACGCCTGCCAATAAACTGGTAACATATCGCATCGACCTAAAACGCGTTATTATGCGTAAACTTTACATGGGAATAGCTGACGCCTCGATGGAAGTAGACGGTAAAATCATTTACACCGCCAAAGACCTTCGTGTCGGCTTATTCACAAACACCGAAAACTTCTAACCTTAAAACAGTATGCAAACAAAAAATATACAAACAGGAAAAGGTACACTATTTTGAAACGGGTTGCAGTAACAGGCCTTGGAATCGTTTCCAGTATTGGCAACAACAAAGAAGAAGTTAAAACATCACTTTATGAAGGCAAGTCCGGCATAAAGCATAGTGACGAGTACGAGAAAATGGGATTTCGCAGTCATGTTCACGGCTCTGTCAATATTGATAAGAAAGACCTGATTGACCGTAAATTATTACGTTTTATGGGTGACGCCGCTGCCTACAATTACGTTGCGATGAAAGAAGCTATCGAAGATGCCAAACTCGATGAAAGCATCATATCCAACGTCCGCACCGGATTAATCACCGGCTCCGGTGGCGCATCAACCGAAAACACCGTAATTGCGGCTGACACCATGCGCGACAAAGGCATACGTCGCGTTGGCCCTTACATGGTAACCAAAACCATGGGCAGCACAACCTCCGCCTGTCTTTCTACTGCATTCAAAATAAAAGGTACTTGTTATTCAATCAGCTCAGCCTGCGCTACCAGTGCGCACTGCATTGGCAACGCCTATGAACTGATTCAAATGGGCAAGCAGGATGTCATGTTTGCCGGTGGTGCCGAAGAACTGCACTGGACGCAATCCGTGTTGTTTGATGGCATGGGTGCATTGTCTTCCAAGTATAATGACACGCCGGAAAAAGCGTCACGCGCTTATGACGCCAACCGTGATGGCTTTGTTATTTCCGGTGGCGGCGGCATGCTCGTACTTGAAGAACTTGAACACGCCAAGGCGCGTGGCGCAAAAATTTACGCCGAGCTTGTCGGTTATGGCGCAACCTCTGACGGTTATGACATGGTTCAACCCTCCGGCGAAGGCGCTACACGCTGTATGAACATGGCCTTGGAAAACGTCAGCAAGCCCGTTGATTACCTGAACACACATGGCACCAGTACGCCAGTGGGTGATACCAAAGAGCTTGAAGCAATTAAAGCTGCGTTTGCAGACAAGAACATGCCAAAATATATCAGTTCGACAAAGTCGCTCACAGGTCACGCATTAGGTGCAGCGGGTGTAAATGAAGCAATCTACTCATTAATCATGCAAGAAAATCGCTTTATTTGTGCTTCGGCAAATATCGAAGAACTTGACCCCGCAGTGGGAGACATGCCAATAACCGTCAATCGCGTAGATAACATACAGCTGGATGTTATCATGTCCAACAGCTTTGGCTTTGGCGGCACAAATTCAACACTGGTTTTTCAACGACTGGCTGATTAAAACGTGTCTTATATCAGCGGTTATGTGTTGTCAGATATCCGCTGATACTCAACACACCCAGCCTTGCCACCAGCACAGAAAAGCCGGGCATATAAAAACAACAACGCGGTTTTTCTCCGCATTTTGCATTTACTGCCTTTATTTTGACTATAATCAAATACTAATTTAATATTCTTTGATTATTTGTTTTTGGTCTTTCACTATGCTTAATGAATCATCCACATACACCGTATTAATTGTCGATGACGACCCGTCACAACGCAACCTTGAAAAAGAAATTCTCAACTCGCATAGCCACATTGTCATCGAAGCAGTTAACGCAAACGATGCATTGGGTATTTTAACCACTCAAAATATCGATGTTGTGCTTCTCGATAAACGCATGCCCGGCATGGACGGCGACACGCTGTGCCACAAAATTCGGAATGAGCTTAACCTGAGACTCCTGCCAATTATTATGGTAACCGGCTCCAACGAACGAAATGAAATGGTCAAAAGCTTAAACGCCGGGGCTAACGACTTTATCAATAAGCCTTACCACCCAGCCGAACTTATCGCCAGAGTCAATGCCGCTGCCAAATTAAAACGCCTGACAGATCAGCTGGACGACATGGAAAGCATGCTTTTTTCACTTGCCAAAATGATTGAAGCAAAAGATGAACATACAGGCAACCACTGTGAACGACTCTCCTCGATTTGCGAATTGTTTGGAAAAACCCTGGCATTGAATGAAAGCCAACTGCGCGCACTGAAAAAAGGTGGCGTACTGCATGATATCGGCAAACTGGGGATTCCCGACGCTGTTTTGATGAAACCTGGGCGCTTAAATGAAGAAGAATTACGTATCATGGAGCAACACCCTGTTATCGGTTATAAAATGTGCGGCGGTTTAAACAGCATGAAAACCACCGCCCCTATCATTTTACACCACCATGAGCGCTGGGATGGAAGCGGATACCCTGACGGCTTAAAGGGCGATGAAATTCCTTACCTTGCCCAGATTTTCCAACTGGTTGACATTTTTGATGCACTCACTTACGAGCGACCATACAAACCCGCGTTATCCACCAAAAAGGCCCTTGAAATCATCGAAGAAGAAGCACAAAAAGGTTGGCGAAATCCTGAACTTGCGAAAAAATTTATCAATTTTGTCCGCAATGAAAAGTCACTGCAATACCCCAAAACAGAACTAAACTCCACAACATAAAAACAGGATGTCATCATGGCCGAGTTTTTTAGCGAACTAAATGAAAAACACATTCAATTTATAAAAAAACAATCTGTTTTTTTTGTTGCCACGGCGGCAGAACAAGGTAGCGTCAATTTATCACCCAAAGGCATGGATACATTTGCGGTTATAGACAACAATACCGTCGCCTACCTTGATCTTACCGGCAGTGGAAATGAAACCGCTGCCCATCTTCACCAAGCGCCCCGTATGACAATCATGATGTGCAGCTTTGACAAACAACCGTTGATTTTTCGCATGTACGGTGAAGGAAAGGTGGTCAATCAATATTCCATGGAGTGGTCAAAATGGAAAACACATTTTCAGGATTACCCTGGAACACGTCAGATTATCACTCTGGCAATTAGCAAAGTGCAAACATCCTGCGGCTATGCAGTTCCTACAGCAGAGAATTTTAATAAACGGGATACTCTGGAAAAATGGGCCCAGAAGAAAGGCGAAGACGGTATTCAACAATACTGGAAAGATAACAATCAACTCAGTATGGATGGATTCCCTACGCATATTTTTGAAAAATAAATCACTTGCTGAGCAATTGAGCAATGCGCCTGAATCAACACGGATACCCTTCAGCAGATAAGGCAATCAAAGTTTTCTTAACACTTGTGCTACTATATCGTTTTCGGTATTTATTTCCACAAGAGAGATTTTTTCTTCTGCTGAAAAATGTTCATCCTGATTAATTTGGTTTTGCAGCACAGCAAGATCTGCATCTGAGGCATCCACGTCTTGTTTTTTACGTTTTTCCAACCGGGACTCCATTATTTGCCGCTCTGCAAAACAATGAACTAGCACATAATCAACAGAATGCATTTTGGCCAGCTGCTGAAACATTTTTCTTTGGCTTCGCTTCAGAAAAGTGGCATCGACAATAACGGAAAAATTAGCATCCAATAGCTGACCAGCCAACTCATAAAGTTTACGGTAAGTCTGCTGGCTCGATTCAGCACTATAAATTCCCTTACCAACACCCTTAAAATCCCTTTGACTTTCATGCAAGCCACTTAGGCGTTTTCTCTCAATATCCGAGCGAACACGAATAACAGAAAAAGTCTGTGAAATAATTTGACTGACCGTGGTTTTACCCGAACCGGATAAGCCATGCATAATAAATAATTTAGGCTTTTGGCGAACAGTATAGGTTTCTGCCAAATCCAGGTATTTTAGAAACCCAGTATATTCCCGGTTTCGCTCCTCCAACGCGATATCTTCCTGGGAAAGGCGAATACAAGAAACCATTGCGCGCACAATAGCGCGATAAACCAGATAATATCGAAACACAGCCAGGCCAGCATAATCGCCTGTTAACTCCAAATACCGATTTAGAAAGGCGTTCGCCAACACAGGCTGTTGATGATCATCAAGATCCATCACAAGAAATGCAACTTCACTCATTAGGTCATTCCATCGCAAATCATCACTAAACTCAATGCAATCAAAAGCAATTACCCTGCTTTCAACAATCGCGATATTACGCAAGTGCAAGTCACCGTGACACTCTCGAACAAAACCCTGTTCTTTTCTGGCAATAAAAGTGTTTGTTAAAACAGAAAAAGTAGACGACGACCAGTCTTGTAATTTTTTCACGCGCAAAATATCGCTTGTGTCCTTAATTTGCGTAAGAATTTGCGCATAACAATTTAATACTGGCTGGTGAACATGACTCAAATCACCAAAGCTTTGCCTATCATGCGCAACATTGATTTTGTCATGAAAATCTGCAATTTTTTCTGCAACCAAATACATAGAATACACGCCGAGATTTCCGGCAGCCAACTCACGATCCAATTGGTTTTCCTGGGGAAATTGCACCATTTTCAACATATATTCAATAACATCACGACTTTCGTTTCCGTTACCTTCGTCATTCAAACAGGGGCTTTCATAAGATCCAGAAACGGAAATCACGTTCAAATAATAGTCTGGCGCCAACCGTTTATTTAACTCAAGTTCTCGCTGACAAAAGTACTTGCGTTTAGCCAGTGTTGAAAAATCCAAAAAACCCAGATCAAGTGGTTTTTTTATTTTATAGGCATAAGCACCCGTGAGAATAACCCAGGAAATATGTGTTTCGATAATTTCAATTTCTGACACGGGGTGGCCATAAAGAAGCGGATTTTGTAGTGAACTGATGAGTTGCCGGCTATGATCAGTCATCCATGTTCCTCTAAGCTTGATCCCTAAACATTCTGCCACTTGTCAGGCAATGCCGGTGTATCGTCCCCTGGCCGACATTCACAGCCTTTTTCATATAATTCGTCCCGCCTCAGGCCCACGGCAAGGGGTTCCATCTCATGCCCCGCCAAAACCTGAAATACATTTATGCTGCCCGCATCGAAATAATACGCCGAACCTGACATATATAAACGCCAAACCCGGTATGTTTCTTCACTAACAAACTTGAGTGCCTGATCACGATTGACTTCCAGTGATTTTATCCAGCAACGCAAAGTCATTGCGTAATGACGACGCAAACCTTCCACATCAACAATCTCAAAACCTGCATCCTCCATTGACTTGATCACATTGCTAATACGGCTAAGTTCACCGTCAGGAAAAACATAACTATTGATAAAACGGGTAATAGGAGTATCCATCCAACCGGTACTATTGGTTATGCCATGATTGAGAAACAACCCCCCAGGTGAAAGCACACGTTTAATGCTACTAAAATAAAGCGGAAAATTACCCACACCAATATGTTCAAACATACCGACACTCACAACCCGATCATAACGCGCGTTGTCTGGCAAATCACGATAGTCAAGCAGCTCTACCGTGACCTGATTTTCAAGACCTTCTTTACGGATTTTTTCCTGGGCATAAGCCGCTTGTTGTTGGCTTAATGTTATCCCATGTGCTTTCACATCAAAGTGTTTTGCGGCCCAGCAAACCAGTGCCCCCCAACCGCAACCAATATCCAGCAGGGTTTGCCCCGGCGCCAGGCGAAGCTTGCGGCAGATATAGTCAAGCTTATCCTTTTGTGCATCATCCAATGCTTGGTCTTCACCAGAAAAATAGGCGCATGAATACACCATTTCCTTGTCTAGCCACAATCGATAAAAATCATTACCCACATCGTAATGGTGTGAAATGCTTTGCTGTGTGTTGTGCCGTTCATTATGCCCAGCACGAATTGAGCGTGTATCTTTGTCACGATGATGGCGTGGTAACTTAAAGGCGTGGCGCATTACACGAAATTTCGTCGACCATGAAACCTTCAGATCACGCATATAAGTCACCAAATCAAACAGGCATTCAGAGTCTCCCTCAATATCAGCAAGGCCAGCAAGATAGTCCTCCGCCAAATGCACTACATTTCTGTAAAGTATCAATTGACGCAACACAGCAGGATGGTGAAAAATCACCGTACAAGGTGCGTTTTCATCACCGACAACCAATTCGTCATTCCAAATCTGCACCGCGACAGGGCCATGATAATCAGCCAGTATTTCCTGCAATATTTGCCGACCGGCAACATCTTCTGCAAGCGGCGTATTTGCATGACTCATATCATGTAAGCTCCCTTATAAAAAACCGGAACAATTTGATAATCTGCCCCTTCAGGCTGCACGCTAGCCAACTCACTTACATATCCCGGGTCGGATTTTATCCCAGCTATAAATAAGTATAGACGAGTTTCCTGGTTTTATTTCAACAACTCACATTTTTCTCACGCCTCACCCTGAATGTTGATTTCTCGCTCTTTTGCCACTATACCCGGATTTTCTTCAATAAAGGGGTGAGGGTACTCCACGCCAAAGCCTTGAATATAATCAATACCAATTTCTCGCAACCTGTCTATCACTGCGATGTTTTCAACAAATTCGGCCACGGTTTTAATGCCCATGGCCTTGCCTACCTTATGGATTGCTGACACCATTGCAAAATCAATGGGATCTTCGACAATATCCTGGACGAAGCCACCATCAATTTTCAGATAATCCACCGGGATATGCTTTAAATACCCAAAGGATGACAAACCACTGCCAAAATCATCCAGCGCAAATTGACAGCCCAGCTTTTTTAATGCCTGGATTAATTTACTCGCTTGGGTAAAGCGATGAATGGCGGCAGTTTCGGTAATTTCAAAACAAATATCTTCGGGCGCAATTTCGTAATATGCAAGGCGCTGCTGAATATATTCAAGAAAGCTCTCCTCACTGATAGATACGCCCGACAAATTAATAGATAAATGCACTCGATGGCTTGAATCGACACTAAGGCTGGGGCGTGAAAGATAATCAAAAGCCCGATCAACTACCCAGCGATCAATAGCTGGCATTAAATTGAAGCGCTCAGCAGCGGGAATAAAAACGCTCGGCGGGATAATATTGTTTTCTTCATCAATCATCCGCACCAGAATTTCATAATGGCTAACCTGAGAGTCAGCCAATGCAAACATCTTTTGCTTGTACAATACAAACCGATCCTGCTCCAGCGCCTTAACAATACGTGAAACCCAGTGCATTTCACCACGTCGCCTGACAATATCAACGTCATTCAACTGATATACATGTACACGGTTTCGCCCGCCTTCCTTGGCCATATAACAAGCAATATCAGCCTCACTCAGCAACTCAGTGGCATTTCCTGAGAGATCACTAATCATTACCACACCAATGCTGACACCAAGTTCAAATGTTTTATCATGCCAGTGAAAGCGATACTCTCTGATAGCTTTACGTAATCGATTGGCCTGTAGGTTGGCTTGCTCCTCAGAACAACATTCCAGCAGCACACCAAATTCATCCCCACCCAACCGGGCCAACGTATCACTGTCACGAATGTGCCGCTGCAACTCCGCAGACAACTGCATCAATAATTCATCACCAGCTATGTGACCACAGGTATCATTAATTATTTTAAACTGATCAAGGTCAATATATAACAATGCGTGTTCTGTAAAATCTGATTTTGCATATTCCAGCAACTGATTTATACGACGATCAAATTCATGGCGGTTGATTAATCGCGTTAATGAATCATGAGTCGCTTGCCAGCCAAGCTCTTGTTCTTTTTCAGTCAGTGCGTTGAGCTTTTCTTCATAAGCTTTGGTGGTCTGAACCAGTAATTTGCGCAATATCGCGTTTTCCTGTTCAAGCGAAAGCATCATGAGACTCTCTCGGTCAACAAGGCAAGAATACTGGTCTGATTATAAAAACCCAGCTTCCCCACCGTGCTTGGCCCAATTTCACCAAATGTAAAAAAACCAGAAAGCGATGTGTTTTCCAGCTTGCTGCTCAGTGTCGCAATCTCTTTCTCCGCCGCATCCCCCAAGACCAATTCCCTAACAACACAGGAAAACAATAAACAGGCCTCAGCATCTTTCAAGTCAAGTTGTTCTGCTGCTCCCACTAACGAGTCATCATTACCCAAACCCAATCGAATTCGATCTCCGGTGTGAATGTCACCGGCAAAAGTTACACTTCCTGGCGGTTCATCAAATGTGACCATGGTTCGATATATACCTTTTCGCGCAGGGTCCGGCCCGTCAAAAATCAAGGGGAAACCATAACTTGCTGCCGGCATCTCAGGTATCATGCCATTAAGCGTAAAAAAATCACGATACCAGTCGACCGCCGGTATTCCGTCAATAGCAAGCAAGGTGTTTTCTTTTGCCTGCGTTACCGTGTACACCGGGCTGGCTGGCTCCCAACCTCGCACGACTTGAACGTGCATATCAACACCTTGAAGGCCAATCAGCAAAGCCGCGTTCGAATAAATTGTAGAGCCAACAAAAACCCAGGCGCCATCATCTTCAAAGTAGTGTTCAGGAGCGAGTGTTTTGGAAGCCAGGCCTCCGACAATTTGAGGAGTATTCTCACCACAACAATGGCGAAACTTTTCCAATAATGTATGCACCGGAAAACGAATACCGTCAACCAGCAATAATGATGTATCCGGTTGCCGGGTTTTCAGTCCATTAATGGCCTTTTGACAATGTAAATTATTTTTCTCATCGCATTCCACAACTTCAACCCAAGCATGATGATTCGGGTAATCAAACCAAAAAAAATGCAAGCACCCGGAATCACAAAGTTTATCGCTTGAAAATTGCCGCATAGCGGTAGCACCTACTAATAAGGTATCAGGAAAAAAAGTGGATAATGCATCAAGTTGAAACTGAAGGGGTGAGCCAGGAAATAAAAAAGCAATAATGAGATCAGGGCAATCATCACTTACAGCTGACAAGCGCCCAGGAATTAAAGTTTCCAGTTGCTCAGGTAATGAGGTATCGGAATCAAAACTGAATACAAAAGTTTGCATTACAGTTTTATCAATAATAATGAAAATCTGCCACAAAGAGTAATCGCAGTAATTTTATTTGCCATTTTCTTTTTCATGAAATCCGTCTCATAAGATTAAGCAATATTTCTACATCTGCAAAACTCAATATAACACGGGCAAATAATACGAGCAACAAAGTCGACATAGGGTGTATAAAATATCTGTTTACACCATTATCCGAGCAAATACCTCTGAATAAGAAAAACGCAGTAAACGATAGCAAAAAACAAACTACTCAAGCAATGCGACTGCCATTGCAGCTATCCCTTCTTCTCTGCCTTCAAAACCCAACTTTTCAGTTGTGGTCGCTTTTATATTCAACTGCGATGTTTCGATATTTAAATCTGCACTGATATTTTCACACATCATCGCAATATACGGCGACAACTTTGGCTGTTGTGCAACAAGCGTTGCATCTATATTGCTAATTCGGTAATTCGCTTTAAGCAACAAATCTGCAACATGACGCAATAAAACGCGGCTATCAATATTTTTAAATTTCGCATCGGTATCGGGAAAATGTTTCCCGATATCTCCCATTGCAACCGCTCCCAACAAGGCATCACATATGGCATGAATCAACACATCAGCATCTGAATGCCCCGCAAGACCTTTACCAAAAGGAATGTCGACACCACCGAGAATCAATTTTCTATTTTTTGCAAAAGCATGAACATCATAACCTTGCCCTATTCTCATTTAATCTCCTTTTGCTGTTGCAAAATTTCCCTTGCCTGCTGCAAGTCTTGCGGATGAGTGATTTTAATATTATCCCAACGACCCTCAATCATAACAGGTTCATAACCGGCTGCTTCAATTGCCGAAGCTTCATCCGTAATATTATCGGGATTCTCTATGACTGCCTGAAGTGCATGCAACAACTTTTTATAGCGAAACATTTGCGGTGTTAAGGCTCGCCATAAACCTACTCGACTCACGGTACGCTTTACTCGATTGTTTCCACCACAAAATTTTAAGGTATCGGCAACGGGCAGACCTAACAAGCCCCCCGTACCGTGCGTCCATAGGTGATCAATGAGTTTTTGGATATCCGCTTTATGCAAACAGGGGCGTGCAGCATCATGCACCATTACCCAGTCATTTGCTGATGCCTTATCGCTTAACAATTCCAAACCATTTAAAACGGAGTGGCAGCGCTCTTTTCCACCCGGCACAACATAAAGTGGCATTTCGCTATTCCTGTTTTTTAAATTCAGGGTCGGCCAATATTCATCGCCCGAGGAAATAACAACAACAAGCCCTTGCAATTCTTTCAATGAAGAAAAACACGATATTGCATGCTCAAGAACAGTTTTGTTTTGAAGTTTCAAATACTGCTTGGGATGCTTTACCTGCATTCGTTTGCCAACACCAGCAGCAGGTATTACTACCCATAGTTTTGGCGACTCAATCATTGTGTATTTCTCTGGGTGACAAGGAAAACCGCTCTTCAATCAACTCGATTTTGTTAACCGTGGTTTCAACTTCAGCACGTTTCACTGCTTGATTGTCTATCACCTGGTAATACGTTTCACCATCTTTGATCAAGCCCAATTCAGTTCTGGCTTTTTCTTCTACCACTTCCAAGCCTTTCTTCAAATCTTCTACTTCTGCTTTCAGCAGACGGTTTCGTTCTTCCAGTTTTTGATTTTCAATTTTTTGCGCATCGATTTGAGATTGAAGCCGCCAGGCGCTAGGAAGACTACTGTCACTGAACCATATGGGATACTGCAACAGTATTAAAAGGAGAGAAAAAAAAACAATAAGCCAGCGCATAATTTTGCTCTTTACTGAAAATCTTATTCTATAACAAAAAAACCACATGCAACAAACGCTGCATGCGGCTTTGGAATTGCAAGCGAAAAGGGCAGTTTATGTTAAATTGTAAAATGCGCCTTTTCCAGCATATTTTGCTGAATCACCCAGTTCTTCTTCTATCCGAATTAGCTGATTGTATTTTGCCAAACGATCAGAACGGGACATCGATCCTGTTTTAATCTGCCCCGTTGATAGAGCAACAGCTAAATCAGCTATCGTTGTATCTTCTGTTTCACCCGAACGATGTGACATGACCGCTGTATAATTGGCTGCTTTTGCCATATCCACAGCAGCAACTGTTTCAGTCAAAGTACCGATCTGATTAACTTTGATTAAAATTGAGTTAGCAATTGATTTATCAATACCTTCTTTCAAAATTTTCGAGTTGGTCACAAATAGATCATCACCCACGAGCTGCACATTTTTTCCTGCCATCTTCTCGGTCAAAATTTTCCAACCTTCCCAATCACTCTCGTCCATACCGTCTTCAATGGAAACGATTGGATAACGATCAACCCAATCAACCAAAAAGTCAGCAAATTCCTCACTACTCAAAGTCTTTCCTTCGGATGCCAAAACGTATTTTCCATCCTTATAAAACTCAGAGCTGGCAGCATCTATGGCCAACATGATGTCTGTACCCGCTTTGTAACCGGCTTTTTCAATACTTTCCAAAATAACCGTAATAGCTTCCTCATTGGACGCCAGATCCGGGGCGAAACCACCTTCATCGCCTACCGCAGTATTCAAACCACGATCGGATAATACTTTTTTCAGGGCATGAAATATTTCAGCACCCCAGCGGATGGCTTCGCGGACGTTGGGTGCACCAACTGGCATGATCATAAATTCTTGAATGTCTACACTGTTGTCTGCGTGCTCACCGCCGTTGATGATGTTCATCATTGGTACTGGCAACAATGTATCGTCTGACCCACCCAGGTAACGGTACAAGGGCATACCCGCATCTTTACTTGCCGCTTTTGCCACAGCAAGTGACACAGCAAGAATCGCGTTTGCACCCAAATTACCTTTGTTTTCTGTACCATCAAGCTCAATCATGGTCTGGTCAATAACAGACTGTGCCGTTGCATCCATTCCAATCAACGCATCCTTGATTTTGGTATTTACATTTTCAACTGCTTTTAGGACGCCCTTTCCCAAGTAACGGTTTTTATCACCGTCACGTAGTTCAACCGCTTCTCTTGAACCAGTTGACGCGCCAGAAGGCACAATTGCACGGCCTTTAGTACCACTATCTAAAATAACATCCGCTTCCACCGTTGGGTTTCCACGAGAGTCAATCACTTCACGAGCACGTATATCTGCAATTTTTGGCATTTGTAATCTATTCCTACAATTCTTTGTTTGCACCTGACCATCAAGTGCTGATTATTCATTCATTTCCAAGCGCGCATATTATCCGCGAATTTGGCTTTCATGAAAAGGCTTACTTTTCACGGTACTATCTATTTGCTGCAATATTTCTAACAAACTTTTCATTTGATCCAACGGCCAGGCATTTGGCCCATCACTTAATGCCTTTGATGGGTCGGGATGGGTTTCCATAAACAAACCGGATACACCCGCCGCAACAGCGGCTCTGGCCAAAACAGGCACAAATTCACGTTGCCCACCTGAAACCGAGCCTTTTCCGCCCGGCAACTGTACCGAGTGAGTGGCATCATAAACCACCGGGCTATCGGTGTTTCTCATAGCGGCCAATGAACGCATATCTGAAACCAGATTATTATAGCCAAACGAGGCACCGCGCTCACAGACCATAATTTGCTCATTACCGGTGGCCTTTGCTTTTTTTACCACATGCGCCATATCCCAAGGCGCTAAAAACTGGCCTTTTTTTATGTTAACGGGAAGATTTTGCCTGGCAACATTTTGAATAAAATTTGTCTGTCGACACAAAAAAGCCGGCGTTTGCAACACATCAACCACAGCGGCAACTTCATTCAGTGGCGTATCTTCATGCACATCCGTCAACACAGGTACACCGATTTCTTTCTTTACTTTTTCAAGTATAGCCAAGCCTTTTTCCATACCGGGGCCACGATAACTTTCACCTGACGAACGATTGGCTTTATCAAAAGAGGATTTATAGATAAAAGGCACATTAAGCGCCTCACAAATCGCTTTTAATGTAGCAGCGGTTTCCATTGCCATTTCTTGGCTTTCAATAACACAAGGACCTGCAATAAGAAAAAACGGCTTATCTAAACCAATGTCAAATCCGCAGAGTTTCATTTTTTACCTGCCTTCACAGCTTCAGGTTTAGTGCTTAGAGACTGCCTTTCCATAGCGGCCTTCACAAAACCGGAAAACAATGGATGCCCACTCCTCGGCGTTGATGTAAATTCCGGGTGAAACTGACAAGCGACAAACCACGGATGACCTGGAATCTCCACAACTTCAACCAATTTATCATCAATTGACAAACCGGAAAGCCTTAACCCGGCCGCTTGTAGCTGCTCACGATACTGATTATTAAATTCATAGCGATGACGGTGGCGTTCCTCAATTTCTTCTTCTTTGTACAAGGAATGCATTAGCGAACCGGATTCCAGGCGACACTTTTGTGCACCCAAACGCATACTGCCACCAAGATCCGATGCCTCGGTTCGGCGCTCGATATTGCCTTGATTTGAAACCCATTCTTTAATCAAACCAATGACAGGGTGCGGACTTTCTTTATCAAACTCTGTACTGTGCGCGCCTTCCAGCTTGGCAACGTTACGCGCATATTCCACAACAGCCAACTGCATTCCTAAACAGATACCAAGATACGGAATTTTATTTTCTCGCGCGTATTGAATGGTTGTTATCTTGCCTTCAACGCCACGCTCACCAAAGCCACCGGGAACCAGTATTGCGTCTACACCCTTCAAGCAAGCGGTGCCAGAGGTTTCAATATCTTCAGAATCAATATACTTAATATTGACTTTCTGTTCGTTATGAACACCACCGTGTATCAATGCTTCAGAGAGCGACTTGTAAGCTTCAATCAACTCCATGTATTTGCCGACCATGGCGATGGTCACTTCGCCTTTAGGATTGGCCATGACATCTACAACATGCTGCCAATCTGACAGATCAGCTTGTTTGGCATCTAAGCCAAAACGCTTGATCACTAACTCATCCATACCCTGCATGTGCAACACCTTGGGTACTTCATAAATATTAGCGACATCATAAGCAGAAAAAACCGCATTTGCCTGAACGTTAGTAAACAAGGAAATTTTCTTACGTTCGTCTTCAGTAATTTCCCGCTCTGAGCGACAAATTAGAATATCAGGCTGAATACCAATGCTTCTTAACTCTTTCACCGAGTGTTGCGTTGGTTTGGTTTTTAATTCACCGGCGGCTTTAACGTAAGGCAATAATGTTAAATGCATGAACATTGAACGCTCGGGGCCTAACTCAAGACCAAGCTGACGAATACTTTCAAGAAAAGGTAGTGACTCAATGTCGCCAACTGTTCCGCCTACTTCTATCAATGCAACATCAGCACCTAAAGCACCTTCAAGCATGCTGCGTTTAATTTCATCCGAAATATGCGGAATAACCTGTACGGTCGCGCCGAGATAATCACCACGGCGCTCTTTACGAATAACAGACTCGTAAATTTTACCCGCAGTGAAATTGTTTTTTTGGGTCATCTTGGTGTTAACAAAACGTTCATAATGACCTAAATCCAGATCGGTTTCTGCGCCATCTTGCGTGACAAAAACTTCACCGTGCTGAAATGGACTCATAGTACCGGGATCAACATTAATGTAAGGATCCATTTTAATAAGCGTTACTTTTAAACCTCTGGCCTCGAGTATGGCACCCAAAGAAGCAGATGCGATGCCTTTGCCCAAGGACGAAACCACACCGCCTGTTACGAATATATATTTAGTCATTAACGATTTTACTCAGAGGGGATTGAGTTGAATTAGAAGGGGCTAAAAGATAGCAAATTTGACTAACTATCTCAATATACACATTGCAATTAACCAAGCTAGGTTTATTTGCAATGTAGTCATGGCTTTTGTTAATGTATTGGCTCCGTGTTTTAGCTTGGCAGCAAGCCTGCTTCATATTCCCAAAATTCCTATTTTACAATCTCAATACAGGCAAGCCGAGCACCCATCAACCCCGTCTTCACACGGCCAATACTTACGACTAAAGAACTAAAAAGTCGCAAGCCTGACATAAAATCTATTTACTATTAGTACAATACGCCTATAATTAACGCAAAACGAATATGATTTAACCATCAAAATGTATTTTTAGCGTTTTTTCAAAAAAATGCTTAACATTTCGATAAAACACGTTATATTTGTAGTATCTAGACCATAACAAGGATACCGGATACCCAATTATGCAAGAACGGGAAGCAAGACTTTTATCTGAATCAGGCGACCTGGAAAAGGTTGTAATCGCCCCTACAAGTGACAATACAGGCTGGACCCTCAAACTTGTTGCAAAAAATGGTGATGAGCAAATGCTTAACTCCAAGCGCAGTAAGGATCCTCGCGTATTCAAAACATCGGATGCCTCATTAAGATGTTGTTTGCGCATCGGTGTTAGTGAGGCCAGTGTCAACCTTACCTGAGTTTTTAATTAAACCACGGACAATCGCCTAAAATAAAGCCAGGTGCCTGAGGATGGGCGCCTATTTAAGTGACATGGATTACCGCAAAACACATTGCTCTCTCTTTTTGAGCAATGTGCTATATACATCTGCTGACTCACTGATCTCCTCTCACATTGCTTGCATTTCCCTTAATTCGCCTCACGCATCTCAGCCCCTCAACAGACTAAATATCACACAGAATTCCCGAATAAATTCACTATTTTTGAGGAATGCATCACAAAAAATGCAAAAATAGTTTGCCCAATATTATATTTATGGTTAGTATGTTCATATACATTAATACAGTTTAGGAAACATATGAACGAAAGGGATGTTCGGCTGTTGTTTGAAGCCGGTCATTGGGCAGAGGCCAGAGTAATTCGAGACCCGGAAATGAACGGGTGGCGGGTGTTGCTGGTTTCCAAAAACGAATCCACACCAAACCAAACGCTTTCATCAAAACGCGGCACTAGCCGTATTTTCAAAATGTCCGACACAGCACTTCATTGGTGCAAAGAAATCGGCTTTCAAGATATCACCATTCAATTTAATACACTGGTTGATCATAAACCCAGCCCCAAATCTTCGTCCATTGTGTTGCTAATCGAAGATAATCCGGATGACATCGAGCTGACTAAACGTGCCTTTAAAAAAACCAATTTCGATATCACACTGGATATCGCCTTGGATGGCCAGGAAGGACTTGACTATATCTTCGCCAAAGGCGCTTACAGTGAACGAAACCCCGAGATATTACCCAAATTAATTATTTTGGACATTAATCTCCCCAAGCTCAGTGGCCTTGAAGTGCTTAAGCGAATCCGCAGTCACAAATTGACCCGCTTTGTACCTGTGGTATTGCTCACAACATCCGATGAGTTTTGTGATATTTCCGAAGGCTACCAACTGGGGGGTAACAGCTATATTAAAAAACCCGTCAGCTTTAACGTGTTTAGCGAAGTCATTCGCAACTTGGGGGAATATTGGCTACACATGAATGTCCCTCCACCGCGCACCAGCAAATAGGCAAACGGAACTTCACAATAAGGCTTGTATAAGCCGGATCTTTGCGTAAAATCGTAACACCAATGTACAAGCCGCATGTTGCTCGCAAATGCCCTTAACAATATTCGCGCAAAGCTCGCCTCGCAGTCAGAACAGGGAAAAATGGTTTTTTCCGCTAATTGCCTCTCTAATTGGTATATCCATTATTTCCGGGTGTGCACAAATAAACTCCCGACTAACCGACATTTCCTCGCCTCTCGGTAACTCGCAAGAGAAACCTGTCAGTATCTCACTTGCCGACAGCTCTGTTTACACTGGCAAACTTAAGAACGGTTTGTTTCATGGCCATGGAAAGCTGATATGGCGCAACGGAAAAAAATATGTCGGCTCATTTAAAAACGGCCTTTTTGATGGCATGGGCAAACTTGAAACACCCGACGGCGACATTTATGAAGGCTATTTCCGCCAAGGCCTTTACCAAGGTACAGGTATTTTAACTTTTCGCAATGGCAACCAATATCATGGAGACTTCGAAAATAATTTGATGCACGGGAAAGGCACTTTCTTGTTTAGCAATGGCGACATTTACCGAGGCTCATTCAGGCAAGGCTTATTCCATGGTGAAGGAGACTTGATTATCAAACACCAAGGGCGCTACCACGGCAATTTTTCCAATGGAAATTATGAAGGCAAGGGTATTTATGTGTATAAAAGCGGAAAAAAATATGCTGGCGAATTCCATAATGGCCGATTTCAAGGAAAAGGGGTTATGGTATTCAAAAACGGCGACCGATACGTTGGCCAGTTCAAATACGGTAAATTTAATGGCAAAGGCACATTCACCTGGCACAATGGAAACTACTACCAAGGTTACTTTAAAGACGACCTAATGCACGGTATTGGCAAATGCAAAAAACACAAAACTATCGCCCCGTGCGAATACCGAAACAATCAATTATACCACTTTGGAAACAAGCAACCCGGCAACCATAACCATCGCTATCAAACATAAAGCCATTATCAATACGCCGTAAAAAAGCAGACATAATGCCTGCTTTTTTACACTCCAATCATTGTTAACAATTACAGAAAAGGTTCAGACTCTATATCCGCCCCTTCTTTTTCCACCGGCATCAAATCCTGCTTGGTAACACCAAGCAACAATGTAGAAGACGTGGCCACATAAATAGAAGAATAGGTACCTACAATAACACCAACAATTAACGCCGTCGCAAAACCATGGATTAACTCACCACCAAAAACAAACAAGGCGATTAATACCAGCAAGGTAGTTAACGAGGTCATAATTGTGCGTGAAAGCGTTTGGTTAATCGATTTGTTTACCACCTCTTCTGGTGTTCCCTTACGTATTATCCTGAAATTTTCCCTTACGCGATCAAAGACCACGATCGTATCATTTAATGAATAACCAATTACCGCGAGCAAAGCTGCCAGCACGGTCAAATCAAATTCCAATTGGAATATGGAAAAAAGGCCCAAGGTAAAAATTACATCATGCACCAAAGCGGCAATTGCACCCACTGAAAAACGCTTTTCAAATCGAATCCAAACATAAACCAAAATACAAAGTAGCGCGATCAACATTGCCATGCCACCCTTTTCAATCAGCTCATCACCAATTTGCGGGCCCACAAATTCAACACGACGCATTTTCACAGGCGTATCAGACGTGGCATTCAAAATCGACAGCAATTCCGAACTTAACTGCGCCGAGCTAATATCTTCACGAGGCGCAATACGTACCAACACATCTTTTGATGTACCGAAATGTTGCACAATAGCATCAGCAAAACCGGATTCAGCTAACGCTGATCTCACCGTCGTTAAATCTGCCGTCTGCTCGTAACCGACTTCAATCAAGGTGCCGCCGGTAAAATCAATACCCAAATTCAACCCGCGGAAAATAATTGAAGCCAGGCAAATTACTAAAACAACACCCGACACCATAAGAGCCAGCCTGCTCTTTGACATAAAATTGATGTTTGGGTTATTTGCTAAAAGTTGCATATTTAATTTCTCTATTCGCTATTGTGAAAACTGTCGTCAAACTGATTTACAGAGACAGCTTTTTAACTTTTCGACCACCATAAGCTAGATTAACCACTGCTCGCGTTCCCATGATTGCCGTGAACATGGAGGTAATAATGCCAATTGACAGTGTAATTGCAAAACCCTTGATTGGACCACTACCCATGGCAAATAACACAACTGCCGCAATAAGGGTGGTAATATTGGCATCAGAAATCGTTATAATCGCCTTGTTGTAACCTGCATCAATTGCCGACTGTATTGTCTGGTTATTTCTCAACTCTTCACGAATACGCTCAAATATCAGTACATTTGCATCCACCGCCATACCAACGGTAAGTACGATACCAGCAATACCCGGCAAGGTAAGCGTCGCTTGCAACAACGATAAAACAGCAACTATCAATACCAGGTTTAGCGCCAAAGCCATATTGGCTATCAACCCAAAACCACGGTAAAAGAAAGCCATACAGAATAAAACCAGCACAAAACCAATAATAACCGACGCAAAACCCTGATCAATATTATCCTGCCCCAAACTTGGGCCAACCGTGCGCTCTTCAACAATATCTATCGGCGCAGCTAAGGCGCCAGCACGAAGCAGCAAGGCCAGGTCACGGGCTTCACTCGTGCTGTCAAGACCGGATATTTGAAAGCGGCTACCTAAACGTTCGCGAATGCGTGCAACATTAATGACTTCTTCCACTTTGCGCTTAACACGCACTTTTTTACCATCAACGAGTTTTTCTTCGGTTTTAATCTCGATAAAAACAACAGCCATTAACTTGCCAACATTATTTTTAGTGGCATTGGTAAATTGGCGCCCACCTTTGCTGTCGAGTGAAATATTCACATTCGGCCCACCGGATTGCGTATCAATACCCGATGAAGCGTCAACAATATAATCCCCGGTCAACATCACCTGGTTTTTCAGCAAAATTGGATCGCCATTTCGCTCAACATAAAGTTTTGCCCCCGGTGGAATACGGCCTTTAATTGCAGCCTGGACATTATGCTCTTCATCAACCATGCGAAATTCCAGTGTTGCTGTAGCACCTAAAATTTCTTTTGCACGCGCAGTATCCTGAACCCCGGGCAACTGAACCACAATTCGGTCAATGCCTTGCTGCTGAATTAATGGCTCGGCCACACCCAGTTCATTGACGCGATTACGCAAGGTCGTAATATTTTGCTGCACCGCAAATCGTTTGGTTTCCAACTGCTCTTGCTTGGAAATAGAAACCACCAGGTAGGCATATTTATCATCTTCAACATTGGCAAATTCCAGCTTGGGAAATTCCTTTCGAATGATTTTACGTGCTTTTGATCGCACCTCGTCATTTTTAAATTTCAGCTTGATTGAGCCTGTACCTGCGGCAACCGAGCCTGCTATCTTGATATTCAAATAGCGCACCTTGGCAACCCGCAACATGGATCGAAAGTCACCCTTGTAACGCTCTAGCGACTGGGAAATTGCCGCATCCATATCGACCTGCATCAAAAAATGCACCCCGCCACGCAAATCCAGCCCCAAATACATTGGTGCCGCATTAATTGAACGCAACCACTCCGGTGTCGAAGGTGCCAGATTTAAGGCAACAACATAACCGCGACTAAATTTGTCACGAATAACATCTTGCGCTTGCAACTGATCTTCCGTGTTATGAAAACGAATCAACACTCCCCGGTCATCAAGTGCAATACTTTTATAGGGGATATTGTTATTTTCAAGGATACCTTCTACCTGGCCCATCGTTGCGGTATTAACCGTTGTTGATCGTGTAGCAGAAAGCTGAACCGCCGGGTCTTCACCGTATAAATTGGGCAACGAGTACAGCGCACCAAAAATAACAACGATGACAAGAAGAATGTACTTCCACAAAGGATACCGATTAAGCATTCCAGATTTACCTATCAAGGAGTAATAAGACGAATAATTCAACAGGCAACAAAACGCTGCCTGTTAAATCTGATATTTCATATAACAACTACATAGCACCACCGGCTCGGCGGTGAGCAAACAAATGACGGCACACTGGTACAAAACTTAAACGAAAACAATACACCAGCAAACCATCCACTGCTCGGTAAAAACGAATTGTTATGCGCTTTTCACCGTACCTTTTGGCACTAACGATGACACAGATTGACGCTGAATTTTCACAACCGTTCCCTCTGCAACCTCAAGAGAAACAAAATTATCATTTACGTCAAGTACCTTACCCAACAGTCCTCCACCAGTAATCACTTCATCACCTTTTGCAATGGATTCTGTCAGTTTTTTATGTTCTTTCGCACGTTTAACCTGCGGGCGAATGATCAAAAAGTAAAAAATGATAAATATGATAATTAACGGGATAAAACCCAGCGCGTCACCACCAGCAGGTGGTGCGGCACCTTCTGCCATTGCGTCAGAGATGAAAAAACTCAAGCTCATTTGTTTAATCCTTTTATTGTGTTGTATCTTGTTTTGCTTTATTTGCTTTGTCTTAATTTCATTAGTTGAAATCGAATTCGTACGGCTGCAACATCACATTTGCCTCAGGTATCGCATTTCACCACAAATATGGCCGCATATTATTACATATCCGCTGCCGGTTGTGGTCGCTTGGCATAAAAATCTTTTACGAATTCGTCAAAGGTCTGACTCTCAATTGCATCACGCATGCTTCGCATAAGAAACTGATAATAATGCAGATTATGAATTGTATTCAAACGAACGCCTAATATTTCACCGGCTTTATCCAAATAGCGCAGATACGAACGCGAATAATTCTGGCAGGTATAGCATGAACAATTTTCATCCAGCGGCGATGTGTCGTGCTCGTGTTTTTGGTTGCGAATTTTAATAATACCCGTTGTGGTGAATAAAAACCCATTCCGCGCGTTCCGTGTGGGCATCACACAATCGAACATATCGACACCACGCTTAACGGCTTCGACCAAATCTTCAGGCGTGCCAACCCCCATGACATAGCGCGGTTTATCATCCGGTAACAACGGCGTAATATCATCCAATATGCGGCGCATTTCATCTTTACCCTCGCCTACCGAAAGACCGCCAAGCGCGAAGCCATCAAAGCCGATATTTTTTAATCCGTCGAGAGACGCTTCACGCAGATCGGTGTACATACCACCTTGCACAATCCCAAAAAGCGCATTGGGGTTATCACCATGCGCATCTTTGCTGCGCTCGGCCCAGCGCAAAGACAATTCCATGGAAACGCGGGCTTCTTTTTCCGTTGCAGGATACGGCGTACACTCATCAAAAATCATCACAATGTCAGAGCCAAGCTTACGCTGCACGTCCATTGACTCTTCAGGCCCTAAAAAAACCTTGGAACCGTTAATCGGTGAACGAAAATGCACGCCTTTTTCCGTGATTTTTCGCATTTTACCCAGACTAAACACCTGAAACCCGCCGGAATCAGTCAAAATCGGTTTTTGCCAATGCATAAAATCATGCAAATCTCCGTGCAGATTAATAATCTCCGTTCCCGGTCGCAGCATTAAATGAAAGGTATTACCGAGCAAAATTTCAGCGCCGCTGGCTTCCACCTCTTCAGGCGTCATTGATTTTACGGTGCCATAAGTACCGACAGGCATAAATGCCGGCGTTTGAATCGTGCCTCGCTCGAAGGTCATTTGACCGCGGCGCGCTTTGCCATCGGTTTTTTTCAGGGAAAACAACATGAAATAAGCCTAATAATTCAAAAAACGGCCATTATAACGCAAGTTTTGCGCATTAGCGTGCGTGATCGACTTGCGGCCAAATTTGCCTTCCTCTTCCTCAAAAAAACAGCGCTTTATTTGAGGCTATTAGCTGTTTGCGCTGGAGTTGAATAGTGCTACCTTAACACCGGGAAAGAGAAGACTTGCATCAATTATCCTAAAAAGGAAAAAACAGGAAAATAAAATGACAAACAAAAAAATGCCTGTGCTATTCGTTTCTCATGGCTCCCCCATGCTGGCATTGGATAATGAGAAAGGTGAAGAATTCTTAAAGTGGGGTAAAAACTTACCTAAACCAAAAGCCATTTTGGTTTTTTCTGCCCATTGGGAAACAGACGCTTTGGCTTTTGGCCAAACATCCACTCACCACAATCTTGTTTACGATTTTAGCGGCTTTCCTCAAGCACTTTATGATGTTCAGTATCCAGCACCCGGTGCAAATGATTTAACTGAATTAATTGCTCCCTTGCTGAATAAAATAAACCAAATAAACGTCATCAACCGTAGCCTGGATCATGGCGTTTGGGTGCCTTTTTCACACATGTGGCCAAAGGCCGATATTCCGGTTTTGCAAATGACAATGCCGTTTAATTTTTCAAACAAAGCATTGTTTGAGCTTGGCCAGCAGTTAAGACCATTACGTCAACAAGGTGTGTTAATCTCGACTAACGGCACATTGACGCACAACCTGCAAGAATGGAATCCGCGCCACAGTGGCATTCCGGAAAAGTGGGCCCAGGAATTTGATGAATGGGTGAAAGAAGCGTTAATAACCAGTGATGTTGACGCATTATTAAACTGGCAACAACTT